>CEVA01106827.1_pt1 | contig 21678 bp, 16 predicted proteins | sample 361521 | NCBI WGS metagenome assembly CEVA01 (sample SAMEA2622823, study PRJEB7988) | marine metagenome | isolation source: saline water (ENVO:00002010), including
GATCTACCTAGGCCGTGATGAGAAACGTGAGCTTATTGCTGACCAGGTAGAACGCTTCAACGCGTTGAAAGCGCAAGGCTAATTCTCAAGTTTCACGATTTGAGACAAGTAACGATTAGAGCGAACCAAGGAGAGGCATTCGAGTTTCTCGTTGGCTAAAAATATAATAATTTAGAGAAAGTAAATAAAGGAATCACCATGGAACAGCAAGTAAAACAAGAACGTCTTCAAGGTCGTTTAGGTCCTGAAATCAAAGAGTTCCGTCAAGAGCGTCGTACGCTGCAACTGGCTACTGTTGATGAAGAAGGTCGTCCAAACGTGAGCTACGCGCCGTTTGTTCAAAACCAAGAGGGCTATTTTGTTTTAATTTCTGATATCGCACGTCACGCTCGCAATCTGAAAGCGAACCCGAACGTGTCATTGATGATGATCGAAGACGAAGAGAGCTCAAAGCAGCTTTATGCACGCAAGCGTCTAACGTTTGATGCAACGGCATCAGTCGTTGAGCGTGAGAGTGAGCTTTGGACTCAAGTTATCGCACAAATGAAGGACCGTTTTGGCGAGATCATTGATGGTCTAAGCCAACTTCAAGATTTCTCACTGTTTAACCTTAAAGCTGAAAACGGCCTGTTCGTTAAAGGCTTTGGTCAAGCATACCAAGTGTCTGGCGATGATCTGGTAGACTTCGTTCACCTACAAGAAGGTCACAAAAAAGTATCAAACGAATAGTCTGAACTTTTGCTTGATTGATAAATGGCTCTCGCGGAACGGAGTATACAGTAAAAACTATGTTTATTTCCGCGTGAGTGAGTGACAGCTTTTTACTGATAATGCTTCTTGTGGTTATAAAAAGCGTACATACTATGTATATTGATGTGTACGCCTTTTTATCCCTGAAGGTTTAGCAAGGTACTACTCCCGCTCTAGGGTTTCCCTATATTTCTTTCTTCTTCTAATGCAGTGACTCTAGCCATCAGTTCTTTTAATAGTGAATTCTCAGTGATTGCTTCGTCAAAATTTTTTTGGACCTGTTCCAATTCTCTCATCTTATTGGCATTGTTTCTTTTCATGACTTCTTTTAACCTAAACAATTCACACACGGTTATTGTATGGCTTCCCTTACTAGTTAAAGCTTCAAAAACATACCCTTCATTGATGGCTAAATGTTCATTGAAGTCGTCAATATTTGGATGCACGATAGAGTATGCATTACCATGTACGGGGTACTCCCTTATGTGGCTTTTAACTAAAACATTTTTACTCCCTTTTTTTGTATTGCAAGACCGGCAAGACAAAGCTAAATTCAGAGGGTAGAAAGTGAATTTTGGGAACTTACTTTTGCTAAGTATATGGTCAATATCAACTTCTCCGATGTCATGAAAAAGTTCTTTTTTACAGTAGCAACACTTGTTGTTCTGTACGGATCTCATATGCTCTTTTAAGTTTTCTTTAAAATCACAAAAACATTTTTTTGACCAATCATTGTGGTCGTTGAATTTTGAAGAAATAGTTTCTAACTCTTGAGTAGACGGGGTGTAAATTTCCTTCACTTTATTGTCGTCCTACCATTTCAAGGCCTTTCAAAATCCTTTTTAGAGGATCGTCTTCTCTAAGCTTATTTTTGATCTTATTCAGCGATTGTAAGATTGACATAAGCTCACCTTCATCCCTATCTTCATTTGAAGCCAACTCTAATGCGCGTTGTAAAATACTAGTAATATAATGATTTCGAGATGTTGGCATATCAAATACATCAAGCAAAACTTGCTCAGCAGACAAACCTTCTGTGTCACTGTAATTAATCGAACTGATCTTTTTCCGTTCTTTTATTAAGCGTATTACTTCAGACCGATCATCTGGAAGATCGGATACTATAAAATGTGAGTGAGTTGCAAGTATGATATGACAGCCCATATCCTGTCCGATAACGTTATCTAAGAACTCTATGTAGCGATATTGCCATGTCGGGTGTAAGCTAATTTCAGGTTCATCAATAATTATGATAGAGCCTCTACTTACCCTTGGAATCACTCGCATAGCCAATGCAAGGATAAGCGCTTCTCCAGAACTAGCATCGGTACATGGCATTTCTTTACCATCAAGGTTCATTAACCTAGCTTGCGGAGCAGTCATAAGCCCAATAATTTCCAACTGTTCCAGGAAATAAAATTCATGTAAGACTTTTTCCACCGAAATAGGATCATCAAAATTAACAGATAGTTTGTATGTTTGATGCTGTCGTTTTCCAGACTTTGCTTGCTTTAGTTTTCCGAAATAGTAATCACATAAGTCTGGGGAGTACCTAGACTCAGCTATTTTTTGGCTACTACAATTGTCACGCAAGTACTTTTGAAAAGCCTCTTCTTGTTTATGTCTACCCTTAATACCGGACAAGTGTAGTTTATGGTTAACTGTAAACGAAAAAAACAGCTTCCGTTGATAATGAAGAAAGTCGAAGACATAGTGCAACTTTTCTAAGCTAAGTTTAGAATCAGATCTGTTTATTGAAGCTATAAAATTGAAGAGGCTTGAGCTTAAAAAATCCTTCGGAGAAAGATATTCACCATGGATAGTTGCCCCTAGATAGTGGTAATTATTACTCGAATGTTCAGCGAATGAAGGAAGCTTATCAACGATACTACCTGTGAATGCAATGATGTTGAGCCTATCGTGACGATCTTTTGAGAATAAACGTGTATGGAGTTCATTAACGTGTTTTTCAAATCGCTGAGTTTCTCCTTGCTGCCTCTGCTCTACAATCAAATAGTGGCTCTTACCCTTTCCTTGATTTGTCAGCGTACTTATAACCCCTTGAAGAAGTCTACTTTTACCGCATCCATTCTCACCTATGATAACACTAAAATAGTTCTTACTCGGAACATCTACACCGCAACAAAAGTCAACATTGTAGCCTTTTGATGAATACCTTTTGATTCTATTGTCCAAGATCGCCTCGTATTAAATTATGATGTTCTATACTCATCCCAAACCATATGGAGACTACTACCGGTACAAAATGTAAGTCAACGCATCGTTTCATGGAATGGGAAGCTTATTGGACTTAGCTTGGAAAGGGGCAAAGGAGTGTTACGCTCATGAGCCATAATAGGTCACGAGAATAGCTTCTTGCGCTTACCTTAATCACATTGGTTTAGGTCATGAACTCTGTGTTTTATTTAACCTGTTCAAAACTTTAATGCCTTCTTGAGTCAACGTGTACCAAACAAATTGTCCATCTCCTACATAGTCTCCACCTTGACGTGAAAATGCCACATTGATTAGTCTTTTGCATGTAAGTGAAGCTATTTCGTCAGAAACATAAATGTTTGAGTCGTGCTTGAAGGGTGTCTGAACATAAGACCTTTTACTTAAACCACAAACGAACAAAATCATATATGGGTATCCATCATCAACTTTCGCTAATAACAGAACATCCCGTTCTTTATCAGACACCTTTATAGGCAACCAATCTCTAACAATTGGGATTGCAGCGATAACGGCCGCAACCATCGCTATGATTGTCACTATATCAATAATGCTCAGCATACATATAACCTATTAATTTTTTATCCACACGAGCGTGTGCTATCAGTATCTCTACAACTCGGAAAAATTGAAAGTGTATGCTCTCGACAAAGGAACTTACTCATGTTTATCGATGAGAGTCAGTACTAGCTTACAAAGTGACACTTCCAAAAAATCAATCATTCTCTTCTTAAGATCTATAGAGGTTCACCTTAATCTCTTTAAATACATCGCTAACTTTCCAAGAGGAAATGATTTTTCTTGAGTCAAGCCAAGTGACCAATGTTTTATTTTCAGGTGTATCTTTTAATCTTGGTGTGTGATAGCCGCTGGTTATTTCAGAGTATGGACTCGGTAGAGTTACCATTACATCACGCACCTCATCATTACTTAAATGAGTGTGATACTTATTGAAGAGTGAAATTTGTGTCGATATAGGCGTAGAGTATCTAATTAGTGCGATAACTATATCCCCATCAGTGTTTGGTAGATTTGCATCGGCATTGGCTATGATAGACCCAACGAGAGCAAGCCTCTCTGGAACATCTACTACCGAGTGTAAGTCCAACGATTCAACTATTTTCAATTTGCTTCTATAAGAAATATCGTATTGAAGTAGATCTATTAAGAAGCAGTCATCTAACTCAAAGTTATCTGCTTCTTTCAGATATGCGTCTATGTTTATCGACAGGAATAGTAACTGCAAATCTCGGTATTCAGTAAGAGCACCAAGGTTATCATTTTTGAATTCAATTTTTCTTTCTTTTATTATTATTTTAAGCTTTGCGGGCTCAAGCCCATCAGGAAATTCTTCAAAGAGCTCAGGCAAAGCACGAACATACTCTTTATAGTTGATATCAGACAGTGCATTAGCTCTGATAAGGAAGTAATGTAATTCAAACGAATCTGAGTCGTTAGGAATAGGCTGTTCAAGAATAGCTGAACGAATAACATCATGGTCCAGGTATCGTACTAAGCTTTTCGCCTCAAAGCTTTCGCTTTCCATGAAAGCAAGACAGTTTTGCCAGCTTGGTGCAATCATATTTAACTGGAAAAGCGTTGCATGCAATCTTACAGGAACATCTTCTAACGTCGGTAATTGTTTAGTCTGTTGTTCAAGGAATTCGTTGATCAAACTTGGGTCAATCTCTTCACGGCCAATCACGTCCAAAATAGTAGATGTATCCTCCTCGATATTGGTTTTAATGGCCAAAAGAATATTGCGTAAATAATTGTCGAAATCACTCTCAATTCGATCTATCAAGACGGTACAGTTTGTCGCACGTATTGCCGTAAAGTTCATTGTGTTCAATGGGGCGAGATTTTTCTCTCCTAAAATTACTTGATAAGCGAATTCTATATTCGCTAACGTAAGTTCAAAAAGCCCCACCTCGAACATTGAGTTCACAATATCAGAGTGTTCTTTAATTACGTCTAAGCTTTTAACGTCAAAATTGAGGGAAATGAGCCGGTCTGGATCGAGCTCAGGCGAACTAATCAGAATATCAGAGAGATTCTCGGATACAAAAGTGGGGAATCCCTCAAAATCTTTTGATATTGATTTAAGTGAATGTTTCGTCAATCCCGAAAGCAGCTGAGTAACGTGTATAAGATGGTTTGAACTAGCAAGTACAGTCGGTGCAAGATCACTCCAGACATTAGCCAATTCTTGGAGAAGTTTTGGAACATCACTTCCGCTGCTGTAATAGGCAATAAAGAAGTCTTCGCAGTTGGAAAACTCTTCCATAATGTACCCAAAAAGCTTCTTTGATTGACTTTGGTAACGGTGTTGTTCACTCAACAGATTATCAACAAGCGAGATATTTAAAACGTAACTTTGCCCAAAGTCCTCATCTCTCATTGCCGCAATAACTTCGTTCGGGTTATCAATAGGAAAATCTGGCTCTGGTGTAATAAATGCACGTATTTTGATGAGAAACTTATTGTCATTGGGCGACAATCGACCAGAATGAAAAAGTGAAGTGTATTGGTAATAGGTATCATCCAGATAACCTTCTAAGAGCAGAAACCGAGCAAGCTCTCCATTCTGACCAAATCCCTCGAAAAACTCCTGTAGACGGTCGTTATTCAATCGTAATTGTTCATGGAGCTTCGCAGTTCTAAGCGTAGCAACTTTTGGTCTAAGTTCTCTTATCGCTCGTAGAGTCTTGGTTTTATTTTCCTCTGCCTTATTTTCTATCTCCTCCTTGCGTTGAAGATAAGTTTTGTGTTGGTCTACATTAGCTTGGAGTGTAGAAACATCCAAGCGTTGACTATGACCATGAATATTTCGACGATAGATATGCCGAGCTTCTATCAACTGCTCAAGCTGTTCATGTCCTGTCAATTGGACAATAGCCACTTGATTACTTTGATCAATGCCCACAGTAGTGGTGTTTGATGGAAGCATTTCAATTAGAGCCATCGCATATATTTGACGCAACTCTTTCAAGTCTGACGGCGTCTGGCGCTCTGCGATATCAAGTTGCTTTTCGAGTGAAGTAATTTCTGCCCTAAACTTTTTTTCTCCGTGACTGATTAGCTCATCTTGGAAATTCAATATTGCGGCAAGAGTCCCTTCGCCTCGGTGTAATTTTTCGAAATCTCGTGGATAAACATTTTTGTAGATCAAAACTGCAAGGAGTTTATTGGCGTCTAACAAATTTTCTCCATCTGTTTTCAAATTATCCACATAAATGCTGTATTCATTAAAGATGTTTTGAATCAAACGTAGATCGTTTAAATAACGAGATACCTCTCTAAGAAACTGACGATCAAGACCTTCGTTAAGCGCAAGTCTTGCTCCTACCTTCAAGACCATATCAATTGAGTTTGACGAGTTGATGATAGGAATAACAGGAATGATAAATTCGAAAAACTTGGTTCGCTCTGTATTCGCAAATATGTCGTCGCGTAGTGCATATAGAAACCTAATATGACGGTTTACACCTGAATTTGCGTTCACAAGACCGTTAATTTCACGCAATGTCACAAAAATATCAGTGTTATCAAATCGATCCAGATCCTCAATGATTACAAGATCGTAACTAGTTTCTTGGAAAAAGTAGACTATCTCGTCTAAATGACGATTCAATATTGAGGATTCATCGTCACATGCGGGCTTTATTTCGACATTTTTTAGCGAAATCCCTTTGAGTGACAAACCAAAACTAGCGACATAAAAGTGATGCAGTACCCGCCAAAGAAATGCTGTAGCAAACACAAAGAAGCCTAAATTGACTGAATTTTCGAGCGCAATTGGAGTGAAATAAGTACCGCTGATAATTTCTTCACGATGAAGAAACACATACCAAAGCGCAAACATCCCAATCAAAATGTACAGTGACTTAAAGATTGACCAAACACCAGGCGATTGAATTCTCTTAAAGCGAGATAACGGGAGTTTGTTTGCATCTGCACCGTAAAGCATCTGCTGTAAAATACTTCTCTCTATCTCTTGGCGATCCACCGTTTCTACCTTAGTTTCAGCTTCTGTAATGAAGGTCGCTAGAGAAATATGAAGAACTGGCCCTCGATACGTTTTCAGAAAAGATTGAATAACACTGCTCTTTCCTGAGCCATAAGGGCCCGTCAGGGCAATATTTGAGATTTTAGGGTTGTTCGTCGCAAATCGTAACGCTTCTGAGTAGATGCCTGCTTTATCCGCATCGTCTGTTGGAGCTAGATCTACGAACTTCGATTGCATATCGTTGGCGTGGTTATTTTGTTCCAACCATGACACTGTCTTATCAAGCCTCTTGATAAGCCAACGTACAAATGAGGTAATAGTCTTATTCATATATTTGTAATTAATGGATTTTAAAAATTGAGAGAATGATGACCGTGGGTATTCTTGGCTCTTAGCTTCCTAAAATCGAAACACACAGGGTTTGAACCACCTATCTACAACATGGTCTAATAAGGTTTAGCTGCATGCTAAGTCTAGTCATTATCCATACTTCAGTTGTCATGCACTTCCTATCTAACATACAACATTAGCATTAATTTTCTTTATGAAACATATGTATATGAGCCAAGCATCTTTAAGCCTGACAGGTTTTGCCTGGGACTGAGCTATTCGTCTAGCTAAGTGAGATATCATTAGAGTCTTCTTAACTCTATATTAGATAACATTGGTCAAACAGCCATTCAGAAGCTTGGAGCTTCAGCAGTCGTTAGCTCACTTTGAGGCAAAAGTAAGTTCATCACGCACCCTGCGTGATGGTTTGACAACAAAGAAAGGAGAAGAAGTACGTTAAGATGAGTTGTGATACGGGCTATTGTACATTTGGGAAGCTTGGTGTTTGGTAGTTTGACTACGACCAGAATAGCTTTGCTTGACTGGCTAAAGACCTGTCAGGAGACAATAATGTTTGATCGGTTTTGTACTTAAAACTGGTAGAACTGGCCATTTTTCAAGCTAAAGTTTGAACGTTTTTCAGAGATTTACCATTTTCAAAGAGCCAAAAAAGTACAATAAAGATTGATCGCTTTTAAGCTCATTTTTGGACAAAAGCTTGTTAGCGTTACTGGTCCATTTAGGCTGGGCAGCATTAGTTAAATTAGGGACAATACCTCATAGTTTGCTGAAATATGTAACTATTGAGTGTCTAGGGGGGTACCAATTGCCGCAATATTTGGATATCGCGCATCGCCATTTTGCTCTGAGTTGATTTTTGTTAGGCAATAATCGTTTGTTCAGAGGAGGAGATGCGCGTTTATCTCATTGTTAACAAGAAGACAAATGAGGTGATTCGCTAGAGTTAGGCATAATAAGCGTCATAGTGTGGCTTGTCATTAGTTTCTATAGCATTCGTAATTATGTCCCATGCGTTAGTTAACTGCGGCTGCACTGCTTCAGGAAACTGAACACCTAGCTCCATTGATTTAGCATGACATTTTTCATTCATGTATTCATACAGCGTATTGGCTTTAATTTCAGCGTCTTCAATATCTTTCAATAAATTAGGTGCTATCTGGTCTTTGCCATTTCCCCTGAACTCAGTCAGATTGAAACGGAACGAAAAGTAGACTTCCAGTATCTTCCTAATGTAAGACTGCACTGCAACAGAATCACAATTCTGTGGTCGCTCTACTGCTTCTTTAACCTTGCTGATTAGGTATGCATATTCAGACCTATGGTCTTTAAGTAACTTAGGCAAAAGGTCAATTTTGGACTGATCACCTGTACGATTAACTAAGAAGAACTGTGCTCGCTTTGCCGTACCAGTCTTAGTCCTACTGAAATAGAACAACCACGTTTTAACCAAGTTGAAGAACTCAAAGTTATGCGTAGAAATGAAAAGCTGTTCTACGTGCTCATGACCTAGCTTACTTTTGATAATACCAAGAACGTTGTAGATGTGGTTTGAATCAAGACTACAGATCGGGTCATCCAAATACACTATAGGTTTAGTACCATTTAAGGATTCATCTTCTAGCTGTGTAATGAAGTACGCAAATGCTATCGCAGTACGCTCACCGTCAGATAGATGCTTTGCCTCTCGATCTTCACGCATGAACTTGTACGTTCCGTCTACAGGCTTAATTTCTATATCTGTTTTTCCGAAATACTGTCTCAAGTTATCGTTTAGACTTTGTGCCCCCTGTTTAGTGTTGTTTAGTTCGGCTTGAATTACGGTTTTACGTTCTTCTTTAACGTTGATAACTTCTTGTGCTTCATTAGCTTCTACTTTTAATGCGTCAATTTCCTTTTGTGCTTGTGGGTGGTCGAATTCGACAACCTCCTTGTACACGTAATGACGTTTAATGGCTTCAATTGCTTGTCTCTGCTCATTAGAGTGATTAGAAGCTCTTTGGTTATGTTTTTCGATAATATCGTTGAAACGATCTCTCAGCACAATTGCATTCGTAACTGGAACTGGATAATTCGGGCGCAAGAATTTAATAGAATCAGCCATTTGACCTTTTTTAGTATTCAGTAGTTGAATCAACGCTGTTTTGGTTACATTGAATGACTGTTCGATTGGTTCAACGTCTGGTCTAAGTCGATCAAATTCAGACTGCAAGTCGCTATATAATTGACTTGTTTGTGGGATTGTTGACATGAACTGCATTGAATTCACTGCACTAATGGCGTTATCAATTCTTTGACTTAACCCCTTGTAGGCTTCGTTAAAATATGAATTTAGCTGTTCTAATCGGGTTGCTGGGATATGGTTATTGCAGAACTTACAAGTCCCACCTGCATCATGTTTCTCTAAACCACTTTCCACCCAGTCCCTTAAGCCTTTATCAGCATCCAGTTCAGCTATGGTTGTTTGGGTAACTGAACTAGCCATAATGCTTTGAATTTCATCGTAAAGGCTAGTCATACTTGGCACTTTCAATACAGCTTTAGGCACTGTCGTAGCCGCACTCGCTTTTGCGGTATCAATACATACACTCAACTGGGTTGGTGACAGATTATGTGATGCGTCTGCACCTTGCAGCATCGGCTTTACACCAGATGCATTGAATGTAGAACGCCCTAATACGTTTAGCTCCGTAACACTTCGTCCTACAGCAGTTAACCGTTGACCTTTTTCTCTATTTCTTCTTTCAGCTTCATCTTGTTTTTGAACTTTGATCGCTTCATTTCCAACAATGGCAGTTTCTATATCATGAAGCTCAGTTTCTAGTTCAATGTTACGCTCACCTACGATCAAAACAGGACTTACGCTTGATTCATCGAAGTTAACGTTTTTAGCTATATAATCTGAATTAAAAACACGTAGGTTTTCTACTTTCTGTAAGTTGTTACTTTTGATAGACCCAGCTTCGTGACGACCAATCTCAAAAGATGCCCCAGTAAAACCTTCAGGCATCTCACCTAGCTGCATTGCTCGGAAAATACGTGATAGCGTAGTCTTTCCAGAATAGTTAAAGCCATAAAGCAGATTAAATTGATAAAAAGGCTGACCTTCGTTGGTTTTGGCATCCCTGAAGATACCGAAGTTTTTTATAGATTTTACGTTCTTAAACATGCACATACCCCGAATAGGTGACTCGGTCATTCTACTATGTATGCTCTATGATGGGATGTGACTACTATCAACTTAGTTGCTTAATTTAAGAGCATTGGAAGTTTAGCTAGTTTGAGATTATTCCAAAATGTCGTATAGCCTGAGATTGGCAGACACATTTAGATTGAAAAATAAAGCAAGCTGTACTTTCTTGAGTAAATCTACTTAGCTGACCTAAAACAGTTCGGGGCAGATTCGATTTAAGAATGGCGGCGCAATGACTGTAATTTCTGCCACTTCGGTAAGATAGTTAAATACTCAGTATGAGACTTTATTACTCTCCACAGGCTCAACATAGTCTTGCCCAGCTGTGAAGGCGGCTATCACACGCTGCCTGAAATAACCTAGCTTTATCTCGTTCAAAGTGAAGTTTGGTGCTAACGATTCGCGTTGATTTTGATTTTTAGATCCCCACCCAACCTGTGAGTAGTTGCTTTGTCTTTCTTCATGTGGCGATAGGGCACTCGAGTTATCACTGTTGTGATTGGTGTCGCATACTATCAATCTCTCCATACTCGCGAACATACATGATGCCGGGATATCTTGTTCAATCTGCTCCGAAAACTCTATCAAATTTTGTTCCGCAAAAGTGACTAGCCAGGCATGCTGGTTCTCTATTCCATTAACCCGTAGGATCCGGCCAAGCACTTGTCTAAAGTACAGTTCTGTTTTGACTGAGCTCATATGACAACAAACCTGAAGGCGAGGGATATCTGTACCCTCGCTAATCATCCCGACACTAACGATCCATTGTGTGTCGCCATTACGAAAACGCTCTATTTCAGCTAAGGGTTCGTCATGTCGATAGGTTACGATAGAAACGGTTTGAGCGTATTTTTTCGAAAGAATGTTTTTTATTTTTTGCGCATACTCAACCGAAGACGCAACGACCAAACCACCGGCATGATGAGTTAAACGGCGTATCTCCTCGAGCTTGTTGCACCCGAGGCCAAGTAAGTGCTCCATTGCTTCTTGATTGTGTAAAACATTTTGATAGGGGGTCTTAGTTTGCTTAAGCATTTCAAGAATTGACGAAAAAGACTGTCTTTCGCCATCATTAGTTACTGTCAAATGTTCGTTATCGACGAGAACGATCTTGGGGCTCCGACAAACTTTATCGGCAATAGCTTGTTTCAAGCTGTATTGGTAATCAACCAGAAGTTTACTATCAGGGTCACTGTATTGAGCCATAACGATTGGTAAGGAGTCTGAGCGCCAAGGAGTACAAGACATTGCGAGAGTGTAGGTCGCTAACCCTTGGATCTTTGTTAGTATTTGTTGCCCCCAAATATTGGTAAGACCAGCCTCTGAGCCAGAGCAATGATGGATTTCATCAAACACAACAAATACTCGAAATTTGCTCAGGCTCTCCCAAAATTCATTATCAAGAAATTGAATCGACTGATAGGTGAGTGAACGGCCAATAGCTCCCAATCCTCCACTAAAAGAGCACTTTAGAGTTTTCGAAAAAGTCCTTTTTATCCCTTCGGCTACAACTAATGACGGAGAGAAACACAGCACGAGATCTATCATGTCATTTTGCAACAACCTTGAAGCTATGTTGGCAGCCAACACTGTTTTGCCGGCGCCGGGTGTCGCTTGGCAAAAAAAGTGGTTGTTTACGGTGGAGTACTTTTCTAGTGCTCTGTCAGAACACTCTGCTTGCCAGTACCTCAGCATGAGGCTGTCTCTTCGAAAGGCTGTTAAGAGCATTGCTAAGTGCGTTTACTTTACCAAGCAAATGCGCCGAGCGCTCTTTTGCTTGTTCGAGTAAAGGGTTTAGCTTTATTTCGAGCTCCTGGAAGCGACGGATGACTGATCGATACTCATCTATTTCACTAAGAACAATTTCTAACTCTGCTTTGTACTGGCCGTGCTCGCAGAATAATACTGAGTAGTCAGTTCTAGAAGGTGAGTTAATCCGAGCTGTCTGAACCTTTGGCTCGACTTGTAGATTTTGAAACTGGCTAGTCTGGAAATACCTTTTCTGTCGCCCTTTTCCCTCACTTATCAGCCAATTGTTGTCAGTAAAGCGTTTGATTTGGCGATACACCATCCGTCTGGCTTCATCTGGGTCAGTTCTACCATTATCAATAGAAACGAAGGCATCTCTTAACTCAACAACTGAAAAGCCATCCATTTCTTTTTCAATCAACAATTTGTGCATCATGGCACTGATTTTAGTAGAACGTTTCATTTACAACTAATCACCAAACTAAAAACTAAGGATTGCTTAGTATACAGAATTTAGTAAAACTAAGAAAATCTTAGTTACCTTGAGATCAGATGTATGAATAGTCAGTGTCGTTCACTAGCCCAATCCCGGAGCGTCTTAAACAAGCTCGAAAAAAAGCGAAAATTTCCCAAAAGGCTTTGGGGGAGCGTATAGGCATGGATGAAAGCTCCGCAAGTCCTAGAATGAACCAGTACGAAAAGGGCAAGCATACCCCTGATATAGGGACACTGAAGGCATTAGCAAATGAGCTCGGTGTACCTTTGAGCTACTTCTTTTGTGAGGATGAGATTTCTGCTGAGTTAGCTGTGAGCCTGAACAGGCTTTCTCATGAGGATAAGCAGAAGGTTCTTGCTATGACCATTCTATTGATTGACGAATCGAGTGAAGACAGCAGCTCGAATGTTCGTTAAGTGGTCTCTATTAAACTTGGTGCGGTGGTGTATTAACCTGCTCTTGTTCTCTCAGGTAATATCGTCGCACAAGTCATCCTTCGGAGGCGTGTTTCTGCCGTTCTGGAACACCTATGGACAAAACCGTGTCAGCAACAGTGCTAATTTAGTGGCTGCTAAATTAACTCAGGTGTGGAAAGTCAGCTTTGCTGAGCATCCAGTCTGAGTGATGCAGATCAGGATACTTATCTCATGATATTGTGCCAAATCGTCGGTTTTCATAGAATGGAGTGAAAGAATATGGCAAAGATCATATAAAATATATGTCGGTCAATGGGCAGTAGTATCACCAAAGACCTTGCGTTAGACTCCTTCTTAATAGCGGTTTGGCGATGTAAGCCTGATGGGAATATGTTGGTTCACTTAGATCAGGAAAGCCACTATACGAGCTACGATTGGAATGAGTTTCTAAGTGCTCATGGCGTGGAAGGCAGCATGAGTCGTCGAGGTAATTGCCATGATAACGCAATAACCAAGAGCTTCTTCCAACTACTAAAAGTCGTCTAGTTTAGTAGTTGCGATTCAAAAACTGTAGTTCTTTAAGCTATATTTATAACTATAACCAGCTAATAAAATGAGAAAAATAGAACAAGAAAGTTCGAGAGAACATAGTCTTCAGATTCAAAAGCATCAGAAACGAAAGGCTTCTTCTGTTGGTAAGAAAAGACACAATAGAAACAACATTGGTAGTTTATTTCTTGGGAAGCACCCAAAGATTCCTGCTCCTAGAGAAATTGATTTGATTGATGGCTCTATGGAAATGTGTGATAACTTTTTTACTCTTCTCAGAAATGAACTAGAGAGGAATCCAAAGTTCTTATACATAGACTTCAGTAACACCACCATGCTTAAGGCAATGCCTCTACTGGTTATCTACTCCATTATTGATGAGGCCAGAGAGGAGCATGGGGTAACGACTGAAATCCGGGTGATATGGTCGAAGCGTAAGAAGCAAGTAAACAACGTTATTAACATTAGTGGTAACTTTGCAACTGCTTCAGAACGTGAGGACAAAATAGGGTCGTCTTCCTATCTTCCTGTCATTATGGGAGATAATTCAAGAGCAAATGACTTGAGTAATGTCTTTGTCGACTACATATTAGAAAAGTACTACCCAGATGCAGATGCTGAAAAAGAACAAGAAATTTCTTCAGCTATTCAAGAAACTGTAGATAATGTCGGTCGCCACGCATACCCAGATGAACACGATCACACTCGTAAGCGTTGGTGGTTTAGTTGTCACAGAGTTGAACATAACCTGTATATCGTGATTTATGATACTGGCGTAGGCATCCCTAATTCATTATCAAAAAATAATGCAGTGTTTCTATCACGTATAAACGATTTGTACCCAGATGAGTACAAAGGTGCTACAAGTGAAACCGTAGAACAAGAATCCACTAACATGTTCGATGCTTTAAGGGTTTGGTTTCAGAAGAATTTAAATGATGGTCAATTAATTCGTGCAGCCATGCACACCAATGTTACTTCCACAGAGTTGGACCAGCATGGGCAAGGCAGTAGAAGTATTAAGGCACTGATTAACGAAGATGAGAACAGCTACCTGTTGATGTTTAGTAACTATGGTTTTTATTGTTACACGAATGATAGAGACGACAATGAAAACAGTGTTGATACTACGAGTCGTAAAGTACCAGGTACGTTGATTCAATGGAGCATTTAAAAGTGAATGAGATAACAATCACTGTAGTTAAAGACTTTCATCCTAAGCCGTATGGCCGCTATATCACAGACGGTCCAGATTGCGATAAGACGTCAGGGGAAGTATTTAGAGATAAGCACTTGGCTCCTGCGTTAAAAAAACACGACAAAGTAACTGTCGACTTAACTGGCTATAACAGGTATGGACGTTCATTTCTTGATGAGTCTTTTGGCGGTTTGATTAGACAATGTGGTTTTACCAAAGCTCAGTTAGATGAGAAGTTGGTATATGTCCACAATGACTTAACGTCAGTAATAGCGATCATTGATGAGAGAATTCAAAAAGCAGAGCTAAAGCGTATAGAGGGGTAACATGAGTTACTTGATTTATGCTGTCAGTTGGCTGTTAGCGGTATTTATCCATATCAATACCTTAAAGCGAACATCGCTGACTAATACCAAAGAAGCTCTTGTCAGTGAGATATATAGCCTTTTAGACGTCAACAAGGATGGTGCGGAGCTTCTTGTTAAAGAAACTACTTTTGCACATAAATTCACTCGCATAGAGAGCAAAGTAAAAGAGTTTAATACTCTGTGTAAGCGTTCTTTGATTTCTACTGAACATGATGATTTTGAAAGTCTGTTTACTTACGATGTTGAAGCTGGGGATCACTCTGATTTAACCCGTAAATGCTATGACGCTGTTGATTATGTAGATAGAACGTTCCACCGACACATACAAAACAAATATTCATTCTTCTATTTGAATCGATTCGAACTAGCAGGGACGTTTTGCACTCTGTTTTGCATTTATTCAGCTATAAAGATTGTCACCTGGCTTTATGTGTAGGCTTTGTAACATTACAAAAACTTGGTTCACTGACGAAATTCTATAAGGACGGCAAGAAGTTTCTCTGGCACGCTTTGGGGCAAAAGTGTTTTAGCTTACCTTCCCCCGTATCTAAATACAGCCAAAAATCGATCAATCTTTATTGTAAATGATCAGACTTTATTGGAATCGAGCAAACTATATTGTCTTCCGACAAGACCAAACTCAGAGTCATCTTTTAATCGGTCATACTCAGCTTTGACATCTGGGTCGTCAAATGCTTTGAGTTTTTATGATTCCAACCGACAAAGCTTCTTTAAAGTCCAACTTCCATCACCATATTTTCTATCTGGCGATCGCCTTTGACTGACCAGTGCTGACCCTGCGGTTATCGGGGGCAGCTTTGATGGTGACGTAGTACTTCACGCTGTTGGTTTTGTAAGAGTTTTTCGCCAGCGGTACACCGATGAATATCACCATCTTGGTCGAGCGATAAGGGATTCTGGTGACACGCATTGGTCTTCATGCAAAGCAGTATTCATCGTGGCATCAACCCCATTTTGGATAAGGTTTCAGATTGCTCACCAAAGCACTCAAGTCGCTTTTCAAGCGCCTTGACCTTAGATCTCAACTCAGTGTTTTCAGCCTCCAATGCCGACACTCGCTTTGAATCGAGCAGCTTTCGATTTGTTGTGTTGTCGTAAGCTTGAGGTTTGCCCTCGTTCTTCTTGGCAGAGTTGGTCAACGGTAGCAGGACACCTATACTGCGCAGTTCATCTTCTAAGGCTTTGAGTGCTTTCTTAAGGGCAGGATTTTGATTTAACGCCGATTTCCCACAGCCGATGCCCTTTGCCACCTTGATACGGTTAAGTTGACCTCTAAACACGATTTGTTTGAAGTCATAGTCCGTCTGTATGGCTTTCCAGACCTCAAATGCCTCAAAGTTTTATTGCGCTTTCTGCTGCTCACTTGCCATTAGTCATCTACCTCACCCAATAGCTTCCGAAGCCCTGTGATAAAACCTCTAGGGAATACTTCGCTATTATATTCCAGGTCTTTTACCTGACCCGCCTGAGTAGTTTGCCAGCCGTTCTTTTCCATACATTCATCAGAAATGGCATACGCTAAGGCTTTTTTCTCTGATTCAGTGAGTACGCCTGATAGGGATGACAGCACTTCCACGCTTGGTTCTGCTGTGGTGTCAAACTGACGCACAGGGCGTTTGTCGATGGTAATATTGGCGTGTTGCTTAAGTAAATTGACCTCTTTTCGGTAACGGTTGCGCTCAGCAATGATTTGACCAAACAAGGCGCGAACCGCAAGGTCTGAGATGCGCTCTAACAGTTTATTATCCGCAGGGAGCGATTTAGACCGAGAGGTGTTGGACAGCGGTTTTTTAGTATTGGTATTGCACTTTGCCGCCCATGCTTCGATGAGCATTCGGTAGTGCTTGTTACGGGTAGCTCGTAGAGCTTCATACGCCAATCCGCCATTTTCAGCAGACACACGACCAATTTGTGTGATGGAAAAGTCTCGTTGACCTGACTCTGCATAAACTTTCAGTGTGTCGTTGAGCTTATCGAGGTTTTGCTGCGTGCGAGGCACTTTGCCTTCTTTTAAGTCAGCCAGAATGACATCAATATCGAGTTCCATTAATCCTCCATTAAATTCGGTAGTGTGATGCCATCTAGATTAATGGCTTTATCAGTCAATGCATGAATACCCTGAGAGAACAGCTTGTTATCAGTCAGGTATTCACCTGCTTCTATGTAGTTCGCCACCTTGCGGTAGCCTTCTAGTTTGTCGTCAGGGTCCGCGATTTTTGCCATTTGGCGCAGCATGGCATTGGCAGCAATGAGTTGTTGTTTGTCGTCCATTTTCATGAAAATCGGCTCGAAGCCTTTTTTCATCAGTACACGACTGAGCTTGCGTGAGCGCTTTTCTATGGCAGGCGTTTTACGCAGTTCGTCCTGTAAATCAGGGTAGAACTCTGCATCATCACAAAGCAGTGATAGGTGTAGTAACTCTGAGTCGGTTTCGATAAACTTCAAGGCATGAATGACATCTTGCTCAGAGCCAACCGCAATCAGCTTATCTTTGGTGTCATCTTCATGTCTGGCTTCTTCAACACGAATGATTTTCTGAATCAGCTTAAAGCACGCAATCCAGTCTTTGGCGTATTCGTCGGTTTCGACTTGCTGTTTTTCATAGCGGCGCTGTAGGGCTTGCAGTTCATTGTATTTGATAAACGGCTTACCTTGCTCTTCACAAAAGAATTGTTTATCTTTCAGGGCTTCCAGTTCACCTTCAACCTCAACAGATAGTTTAGCGGCTTGATGTGCTTTGTAGCTCAGTTGGTTGAAATGGGCATTTAGTACAGGTAGGTAGCGTGCTTCGGTGATAAACCAGCGGCAGCGAATACAGTTTTCAATGCTGTGTGGCACGTTGGCGTAAACACGCTTAGTTGCGACTTTTGCATCTTTAATCAACTCGCCGCCGTTCCAGCACCCGCCAAGAGTGCTGACTTCATCCGATTTTACAGTGTTGCCTCCGACCAAACACAGACCACACGAACGTTCTTCCCAGCCTAACGGGTTACGGTTAACCAGTGCTGCCCGAATGCTGTCATCACTGTTATACACCATTTTGCACTGAATTTGCTCCATCGAGGCATCTTTGAGGAAGTTGCGTGTTGATTGAGGAGATTTGGCTTCCAGTTGAGCTTCGGCTTCACTCATCTTTTCTGCCATTACCGATGGCGTGATTTTGTTGTAGTAGATGGTCATCAACAAGCGTGTGTGACCCGCCAGCAACTTAGAAATAACCGGTAATGGCAATTGCGTGTCCATCGTATACGCAGTGATAAGCGAAACACGTAAACTGTGCAATGGAAAACGTGTTGCTTTCCTCACATTTACTGATGTGCCCTCTGGGTCATCCACAACCAGTCTCAATCGCTCACCGTTATCCAAGGTATTGCCTTGCTTTGCGAGGCTGTTTTCTAGCGTCAATAGTAGTTGATACCAGAAATTATCTGTTGCTTGGTGCAGAATTGGCTTGTGTTTATCCTCGCCCTTTGCTGATGCATCACGAAACATAAAGGCAATTTCACCCATACTTTCTAGTTGTTTGTTAGATTTCTTATGTCGAGTGTGTTTTGCCAGCAAGGTGGTGCAATCGGTGGGCTTTACAATAGGGTTATACTTTTCTTGCCAGTTGCGCAGTTTTTCTAGCCAGTAAAGCACCTCTTCGTTCTGCCAAGGGATGATGTAACCCCGCTCCAGCTCGTTTTTGTTCTGGTCAGCGGTCTTATTGGTGTTGATATACAAGCCTGTGGAATACAACCCTGTCATGGTGTCGTGAATACGGCGGAAGATGCCTTTTCCGAAGGGGCGCTTTTCAGTGCCAAGTGCGAAGTCATGTTGGGTATTCGCCACCCATTGACCTTGTTCATAGCGCCATGTATCCGCTTCACCGCTGTCCAGCATACGCACCTGATAGGTACGCAGCGGTAGATGGAGCTTCATGAAAATCACCATCGCTTTGACTGGCGACCAGATTTGATGAACGGTGACTTTCTTTTTCCCTTCACCTTTAGTATAGCGAGTTACTTCTTTGCTGCGCCACACACAGTCGGGGTCGGACTTATCAATCCGCTCTGGCTCGACTTCAAACCAGTCACCATCATTACCTCTGTCACCTTGTCCTGTTTGCAGCTGCGCCCATGCCCAGTGTTTGAAATGCCGATAGTGATAGGTAGGAAGCAGAGATTCATTGTCCTTTAGGTTTTGCTCAATGATTGTCAGTTCGGTTTTATCAGGCAACGGGCAAAGGATTTGGCGCAAGTCCTGAATGTAGCGATACGGTAAGGGGTTGCGGACGGTTTCCGTAGCGGAGAGTTGTCTTTTGATTTTGCTGAGCGGGTTTTGAACTAAAGGAACACGGTTGCCATTGTCATCCTTTTCGGAGAACACTTTTTCAATAACAAAGTCGATGAAGTAGCAAGGGATGTTCACTCCCTCTTGGATTCCAGGAGGAGAATTTTGAGTTTTCCTAACCAGTGCTTCTAACTCTTCACTGGAGCATCGATGTCCGTTGAAACCTTTAAAAAATAAATCTATATTGCTGATGGCATAAGGTGCATATTCAGAAAGATAGGATTCAAAGAAACGAACTAGGGCGTCACGTTTATGAGAAACTCCTGTTGCCTGGTCTGCCATCCATTCAGCAGCCAACTCCTGCCATTGCTGCCACTCAGCACCGAGCGTGGTGAGCATCCAAGAAAAGGTTAAATCCGATGCGCGTCCGTCATTTGTTCTAGCCATTATTTACCTCTCAATTTTGGATGCTCGCCAGTGAAGTACCCCTGTGGGTCGATGCCATCAAAGCCATGCTTAACCAGTGCTTTCCAGTCGAGTGCTTTGACTTTGGATTCAGGGTTTGCCAGTTGCAATGTTGCTTGGGTTAGTTCGTCAGAAATTTCTTGCTGACCTTTGCCTGTATAGGGTTCTTGTGAGCTTAGGTTCTTGTGGTGCATACAACGCTTAATTACCAAAGGGGGAACTCCTGAGCGCTCTAATCGTCTACCGTAATTATGACGATGCCCGTGAGGGTCTTGACCCTCAGCCTTGTTTGGTTCTAAGCCAATGCGCTTCAAGCCATTGGCGTAGTTATCGTGGAAAGCGTTTATGGTATATGGGTTGCCAAAGGCACTGTGGTGAAATGAAATAAACGCGTACGGATGATGGCTGTCGATGCTGGCGCGGTACTTTTGATAATCTTTCCAAAGTGACATAAACACTTTGCCAAAGTCGGTTGGAAACCACTGAACCTGTATGTAGTTGTCTTTATGGTCAACCATACGACATTTCCAACCGAGGCGAGCAGTGCCTTTCATACGTTGGCGAGGAATACGCGCATACTTTTCTTTTAAGTACGTTTCTCTATTCTTATTTTTAGAACGAACTTCAGGATCATTTGGCGCTTTACCATCGACTTCATTGTAAATTCTAACGATTGCACTATCAGGGTTGTAGGGGTCTTCAAACACATCTGTGACCCAAAGCGTTAAAGCCTCACTTTCGCGTAACCCGCCACCATGCATAAGCAGAAGTATTAACTTGTCCCTGAGTGCTACTCGTGGGTCGCTCGCGCCACCGATGCCGTTCATATAAAAACTTTCCCAATGCTGTTCAGGAAAGGCGATAGCATCATCTTCGGTTTTGGTGAGTGGTGTGCGACCCTTGATGGTTCTCGCTTTGCGGATGGTTTTGTTAACGGTCTTATCCTCGATATGACCGAGAAAATCATTCTGGTTTTTACGATACCATGCAGCGTAATTCAATCGCTGCTCATGAGGGGTGGCTTCACGCAAGGGGTTCATTGGCATAGTGCCGTGCTTGTTTGCCAACCAATCGGTGAATGCCGTCAGTCGGTGAATGTGCTTATTGACGTTACTGGTTGAACTTGGCACCCAATACAAACCTGATTGGTCAAGTCCATCTTCACCAATCGTTCCTGTATACAACCGCTTAGAAAAGGTCTGAAAGAGCAATTTCGGATCGTCAAACAATCCTCTATTTGCTTCCATATAATCCAGTAACAAGGACACCGCTTGAAGAAATCTATTCATGACGGAATTGCTCACACCGTCTGCCTCTAACTTGAGTAGGTAGTCTGTGACCGTACTCAACTCTCCTTGCTCAGTTAGCAAGATAGGCAGTTGGCTTTTGATGCCCGTATTGTCCTCTACAATCGTTGCTCTGACTTTTACTGATGACAAACTATGCTTCCTTATACACAATGTCCACACAAAACACTATTTACCTTATTGGTGAGTTGTGCAATAAAAAGGCAGATTTCTCTGCCTTAATACACAATGTACACCTTTTAAGTTACTGTATATAACTTGTGGTGAGGGCCTTTTTTTATGCGCCTAAGGTTGGGTTTATG
>CEVA01159357.1_pt1 | contig 21639 bp, 18 predicted proteins | sample 361521 | NCBI WGS metagenome assembly CEVA01 (sample SAMEA2622823, study PRJEB7988) | marine metagenome | isolation source: saline water (ENVO:00002010), including
AATGAGTGCCTTCGCCACCTGTTTTCCATAGTGCGAGAAAGTAACGGCCCCTCATAGGGTGTTGGGTGTCTCGGCATTCGGAGTGGTCATTGGTAGAGTTCATGGACGGCCTCGGGAGGGGTGTTTCGTGGCGTCTAGTTTTCTAGATGGGTTCAGAGTTTTGGGGTTCGATCTGGAGACGACCGGATTCGACCCCAGATCTGACAGGATAGTACAGTTCGCTTTGGTAGGAAGCGAGTCAGACGGAACTCATGTGGCACTCCAGTCTGTGGTGAACCCGGGTTCCAGCATACCACCGAAGTCCTCCGAGGTGCATGGGATTACCGATCGGGACGTGCTAGGTGAGTCTAGCTTCGGCGAACATCTTGGGGCGTTTGCAGAATTGGCCGGGGGGTCCGTGATCGTAGGGCACAATGTGATCGATTTTGACTGGAGGTTCATTGAGGTGGAGTGCGCTAGGCTTGGAGCAGAGGTTCCTGTGCCTCACGCCATCTTGGACACTCTCAAAATAGCTAGAAGATTGGGGGTTCCCCGGCCTCACAAGCTCGGAGTGCTTTGTGACAGGTTCGGGATCTCACTGGAAAGATCCCACAGTGCGGATGCCGATGCTGGTGCAACGCTGCTGCTTCTCTGGAAGTTCATGAGGGCGTATCCAGAAAAGTTCAGGTGTACTCTCGAAGAATTCGTCAGGTCACTCTCTTAGTGAGCTTAACAATGGCGACCAAGGGAGAATTTCTGACCAGTCTCCCAAGTGCAAAGTCTTTCCACCCACCCTAGCGCTTCCTAGGAACAGTGCTCCATCGTATCCCGATTCCTCGATTTGCCTCATCTTTTCGAGAGCCCGGTCCTTGAGTATGGCTCCGAAGCGGTGTTCAGAGCCAACTAGATCCCCGTGGTCACCCACCGGGGGGGTTCTTTCAAACAGCGAGGCCCCAGAATCTCCGTCGAATTTCACTAGGCTCACCACCTCGTCAGTGAACATACCTCCAGGGGCAAGCTCTCCGTCCCTTCTGGCCACCCACCACTTAGGGCACCAAGCCTTCCACTCGCAGAAAGAGCAGGCTGCTTCGCTTGGAGTGGCAACTAGTGGCTCTTCAGTAGGCCTCATCTCTTCCCAAGCTTCGAAGGCGTCTTCCATAATAGTGGGGCCGTCTACCCTGTGTACGGTCTTGTTTGCCGAATACCACCCCTCTGCATGGACTGGCGGATGGTCTGGAGTGATATCCTTGAGAAGGTCCCGGTAGAATAGAAGTTGCCTGCTAACTTTCTCGTTCAGATTCTCCTCTGGTGGTTTTCCAGTCTTCAAATCAGCAACTATCCACCCACCTCGGGACCCAGAATCTAGGTCATAGATGAGAAGGTCGAGTCGGCCCAACAGCCTCCCGCATTCCGAAACAAGTGTTCCCTCGTTGGATAGAACGATGTCCTGCACCTGCCTCCAAGAGCCGATTGTAATCTTAGAGAGTTTTTTCTGGGGAACCTTTGCCTTTTCTAAGAGGATGAGTAGTGCACCCTCAAGTCCTTCGTTTGCCTTGGAAATCAACTCGGATTTCCACCGGGGGTGCCTTGGCGTATCCAAGAATATCTCCTTCTCAGCCTTCCAGTGTCCTTCTAGGACATCCTTGGCAGCGGTCAGCAGCCAACCAACCTCGCCGCTTTCCCTTCCTGCTAGATCTAGATTGCACAGATCCTCCACAGAATTGTGGATTGCGGTGCCCATCGATGCCGGCATACTCGCCTTCCGAGGAAGCCCCTGTCGGGAGAGCCAGTACTTCCTAGGGCACTCTTCGAAGCGGTTCCATGAAGACGGAGATAACTGATGGGTCTGGAAACCACCCTCCATGTCCATGGTAAAACTCCCTGACAATTGAAGCCGACGAGTGGCAACGGTTAACACCATTGAGTGGTTACTCGACCCATGGCGGAGGGGCCTCTAGTCGAGGTAGAAGATGGCGTAAACTCATCGGGTGCCCTACTTGTGAGTTGCTTCCCCTCAGTCGGTTTCGTAAGCAGCATAGTAGCTCATTTCTTGGTGGAGAAGCTAGAGTTGGAACTGGTTGGGGGAGTCAGGCACCCAAATCTTCCTCCGGTATGCCTTGTTCAGGATGGAAAGCCACTCCCCCCGGTGAGGTTCTACGCAGGGGAGCCCATTTGCAATATGGACAAATGCGACAAGGTGGTTCTGATTGCCTCGGAGATTCAAGTGCCTTCTGATCTAAGTCTTCCCCTATCTACTGGACTAATAGACTGGATCGTGAAATCAGGAGTAGGCTCTACGATAATGGTCGATTCGTTCGCTCACGGCATTGAAAGCAGTCACAGCATCTTCGACGACGACGAGGGGATGGAGTCGATGCTTGGAATAGGGTCCACGGACTCTAGCCACGAGCTCCTGAAGAGCATTGGAGTCCCGCTACTCAAGCACGGCGTAGTAGGCGGGATGACTGGGGTGATGATGGGGGAGTGCAGGAGAAGGAGAATTGATGCTTTGGCCATTCTGGCTGAGTCGGATGGTGAGATTGGTCAGGGGGTGATTCCCGATGCAAGGGCCGCAGCAAGGATAATCGGATGCATGGACGGTCTTCTTCCTGCTGTAAGTCTTGATCCCGAGCCTCTGATGGAGGAAGCCCAGAGGATTGAGGGGCAGATTAGAGACATGATGTCCCTCCACCTAAACCCTCCACAGGATGGCAGTGGGGCGCCAACTGGGATGTACGGCTGATCAGAACTCTCCTAGGGTAGACTGCCTCTCCTGGGGGAGTTCCTCGAGAATGGCACCACCCAGTAATTCGTCCAGCTCTGACTCTGAGACCACCCTAACGCCGAGTCGATTCGCCTTGTCCAGCTTCGAGCCTGCGGACTCACCGGCAACTAGGTAGTCAAGGTTCCCAGAGACCGATGTTACCACTTTCCCCCCCTCTGATTTTATAGAAAGAGAGATTTCCTTTCTGGGTCTGCTCAGAGTTCCAGTGATACAGAATGTCAACCCCGACATGGGGCCATCTGATGGAGGTTCTTCCGCCTGGACGATCTCTATCTGCCCGTAGAGATCTGTAATTGCATCCCTCCTGTCTGAAATTCCATCTAGGAGCAGCGTCGCAACGGTTTCGCCAACTCTGTCAATGGATACAAGACGTTGTACCGCTGAGTCTCTTTCGTCAATCAACCCTATGAGCTCCTCGAATGTGGTAACTTCCGAGCAAACCAGTGATGCGATTTCTGGGCCTATTCTGGGAAGCCCTAGAGCAGAGATGAATGTGCTTAGGGTCATCGACCTGCTTGAGTTAAGCTCTTCTAGGATGTTGCCAACAGACTTGGCTGCCATTCTGTCGAGGGAGATGAGCTCTTGCTCCCTGTCCTCTAGCCTATACAGGTCCGCTAGACTGGACACCATTCCTGATTCGCATAGTTGCTCTGCCAACTTCTCACCGATTCCGTCCATGCCCAGCTTTCGGCACCAGTATAGTATGGCCCTCTCTAGTCGAGAAGGGCAGTCGATGTTCGTGCATCTGATGAAGGCCCCGTCTTCGATTAGCCTAGTGGAGCACCTCGGACACGCTTCTGGTGAAACTATGATTGATCTGTCTGGAAGCACCTCTGTGAAAGCGGTTCCGTCGGCATGAGATCTATTCCTCAGGTCGGACTCCTCGGCTGGACCTAGGACCTGTGTGATCTTCGGGATAACGTCGCCTCTTCTGACAATCCTGACTTTGTCCCCCAACATTATTCCCAGCCGCTCTACCTCACCCCTATTGTGGAGAGTTGTATTCTCCACTGTCACGCCGGAGACGACTACCGGCGCTACCCTGGACACGGGGGTGACGTTTCCTGTCCGGCCAGTCTGCCAGTACACATCCATAAGGACGGTGACGGCTTCCTCTGGGGGGAACTTCCACGCTAGGGCCCAACGAGGATGGTGGGCGGTCACGCCCAGAAGCCCTCTCTTGTCTAGGCGGTCAAGCTTAATCACGACACCGTCCATCTCCCAGTCCGCAGATTCTCGAGATTGGAACCATTTCTCCGTGACAGCTAGTATTGCCTCCGTGGTGGAGGAATCGTCGTCTCCGGAAACCACGGTGTTGCCGGCCACATCGATGCCCATTTCGGCAATCCAGGAGATTGCTTCTGAGTCTAGTTGTAGGTCTGGTGGATCGGGGCTCTCTGGGTGTCGATCGTCCCTCTCTGGGAATTCCACGCCGTATGCTAGGAAAGCCAAGTCTTCTGGTCTTCCCTTGCCAGCGTCGGGGTGCTTCTGGCGCAGTGCTCCCGCTGCTAGGTTCCGAGGGTTGGGGGCCACTTGGGAGTATTTGTCCTTGAACAATCTCAGAGGCATGACAACCTCCCCCCTGACGTGGCAGTCCCCTGTCCATGAGAGGTTCTCTGGGACGTTCATCATCCTCCTGACATTGGCGGTAACGTCCTCCCCCCTCCTGCCGTTCCCCCTTGTTGCGGCCCTAACCAGCCGCCCCCTGCGGTACTCCAGAGAAAGAGCCGATCCGTCTAGCTTTGGCTGGCAGACGAACCTGCGACCATTTGCTGTAGTCTGGGACACGAAGTGTGCGACCTCTTCGTCCGTGGTGGCCTTGTCGAGACTCATCATCCTGAACAGATGGTCTACCTTGACCGAACCGGGTGGTGGGTCCGAACCCACCCTACCCAATTGTGGATGGTCAGGAGAGAGTGTCTGCAACTCGTCCCTCAGAGCATCGAACTCTGCATCCGAAATTACGGGTTGAGCCTTGTTGTAGTAGAGGTCCGAGTGCGTCTCCAACTGCTTCGCTAGCCACTCTATTCGGTCCCCTGGGCCAGACCCGTCCGGGGCATCCTCTGCCATGTTGATGCAAGGGGGCCGACGTCCTTGAAACTGCCCGTGGTGGGCCTGCCAGGATTTGAACCTGGGTCGCGCGACCCCCAGCCGCGAAGTATAGGCCAAACTAACCTACAGGCCCCTTGGGCCTGCCTACGAACAAGTGGTGGGTCAAAGCCCTGACGGAGCCTACTGCTGCCTGTCAATGCTGAAGGGCGCTACCTCGTCTATTAGGTCGATGTGCCCTACAAACATCCTTCTGCAGCAGTACCTTTGGAATCCGAGCTCGTCGAGAGTCTCTCCCGGATCCTTTCCGTCGTCGACGGCGTCCCTAAACTGCTGGTACTTGTGCGCAATCACCTTCCCACAACTCCAACACCTCACTGGGATTAGCATTCTTCTCACCTACCTGTACGACTTCTGCCACTTCTTTCGAGCGCCTCGGCCCATTTGATGCTTCGGCTCCTTCCTTCTCGGATCGTTAACGAGTATCTTCCTTTCGAACCTGATGAGTTCTTCCCTAAGTTCCTCGTCATCCCCCTCTGCGCCGTCGTTGTACTTAACCAGTCCACGGGCTATTGCGGTCCTGATCGCGTCTACCTGGCCCATCTGGCCGCCCCCCTTGACGTCCACTGAAATGTCTACTCTGTCAATCCTGTTCATAGCCTCGGCGATTCTGACGGGCTCCAGCGCCTTCCTTCTAGCCAGCTCGGGCTCCATGATGTGGATGGGGATCCCGTTGACCCTGACCCTGCCCTTTCCTGGCTTTAGGGTCGCCCGGGCTATGGCTGTCTTGCGCTTTCCGCTGGTATTGACTACCTTGGGCCCCTTCTTCTTCGCCAAATCACTCACCCCCCCATCTCGACGCGTCGACGCCTAGGTGTGAGCTTATCTCACCTAGCCTAACGAACTTGTTAGGTAGGTCTCGGTCTATTTTCCCGGTTTCGCCCCACTGGTGGCCCTCTGGAAGATCTTCTCCCGATAGGTTCGAAGGTGTTCCGATCATGACTCTCAGGTCTCTGAGCGCTCCCCGGCCACTGCTATTCTTCTGGTAGGGAAGCATGCCTCTGACTGTCCTCTTGATGATCTTGTCTGGCATTCTGGGGAAGTAAGGGCCCTTCCTTGCGTGGTTGAGCTTGTACTTCGCTCTGTAGTCGCTGAAGACCTTGGACCTAGGTCCGGACACTATTGCTCCCTCTGCGTTGATGATTATGACTCTCTGCTGCATTCCCGATTTCCTAGCTGAAATCATCTCCTTGGCTACCTGGCTTGCCAGCCTGCCCAGGATCTTTCCTGTAGCGTCGTACACGGTGGTCGGGTCAGACAAGAATCCTTACCCCCTTCCCGTTCGGGTTCTCCTCCATTAGCTCCCTAATGCTTAGGGTCCTCCCTCCGGAGGCCTCTATCTTGGTCTTGGCTCCATCGCTGAAGCTGTAGGCTGCTACCGTTTGCTTTCCGATGATCTCTCCGCTTCCGAGCACCTTTCCCGGGACCAGTACTGTCTCCTTGTCATCTGAGTGCCTAGAGATGTGGCTAAGGTTAGGCTCAGCCCAGTTCTTCCTGCTGGACTCGAGCCTGGATGCTGTGTCCCTCCAAATCGCCGAGCCGGTTGACCTGCTGTGGTCCTTCAGGTCTCCAATGAGTGAGACTAGTGCTCGGTTGGTCTTCCTTTCTGGCTTACTCATAGGCTACGCCCCCATGGTCGGGTAGCGCGCCCACCCAAGTCGGTGTTATGAATCCTGCGGGCGCCCCGTAGGGGCGGTAGACAGGAGGACATTCAGCCATCCGAACTCAAATCTTGAATCCGTCATCGTCGACAGAGTCGTCGACACCCGCGAACCTGACCTGCCCATCGGCATCTACGAACTGTCCTGCCTTGATGGACGGACCGTAGAGCGAGGATTCGGTTGCTGATGTCCTTGTGAGCAAGCTCTCACCCAGAGACCTGTTCATCCTTCCTATCATAGACTGGAATATCTGAATCGCCCTGTCCCTCTCGTCAGAGCCTATCTCGTGGTCGGAGTACCTAGCTTCCTCGAATATGGTGAAGAACATGTCTAGCTCCTCTGGAGGTACGATTCCTCCGAGCATGTTGTTGATCACGTCCTCGAACTCTCTTGTGGTCTCGAACACCTTCTTCATCGCACCTCTCATCCTGAAGTACTTGATCAGGTCCTTGTAGCATGAGAATATGGCCTCGATGTAGTTGTTAGAGGCCTTTAGTGACATCAGGGCGTCTGTCAGTATCCCCCTCAGAATCTCGACCTTGCGGCGCTCTCGATAGTTGTTGTACATCATTGTACCAACGAGAACCATCGCTGATAGCGCGATTCCGGAGATTACCATTACCTGAGTTGTCAGGAAGCTGGCCTTGGCGTCTACTTCCGGATTGCCGAGGAATATCACCGGTGTGCTGTTTAGCCACTGCTCCACGAAGTACGGCTTGTTGTCATCCGCAGACTCGAAGTGGACTAGGACCCTCCACCTTCCCTCGTCGGCTGACCACTCAGGGTGGCCAGGGATGATTTCGCCTGTGTACGGGAATGAGAAGTTAGCGGACCCTCTCTCGTTAGTGATCAGGATCTCGACTCTCTCTGTCTGCCAATCCGAACCATTCCAGAACTGCCTATGGAACTCTACTCTCTGGCCTTCTACAGTGAGGTCGAGCCTGTCTCGCAGGATTGCTACCTCTCCGGCGATAATCTCGCCTTCCAAGTATCCTGATGGGCTTGACCAGTGCTCCTTTAGCAGGATGTCGACCTTGCTTCTAACAAGGACCTCGACGTCCATCAGTGAGCTGTTCAGGACCGGGTTTGGCTCCAGGGCCTCGTAATCGCAGCCACCTGGAACGTACTTCTCGGGCTCATATGCAACCCTTACCGTTCTGAATCCCTCCAGGTTGTTCCCACTGGGTTCCACCCCCCTTCTACTTGGATTGTCGTCCGGGTCTGCAGAGTACCACACAAACTCTCCAGTACCGTCTGCGGTGAATGCAGTCGCAATTGGCCTAGTGTTTACCTCGGGGTCTAGGTATATGTTCACACACTTGCCGCCCACGGGCTTACCGTTTGACTGTGAAAGCTTGGCATTGATGTGGAAAGCCTCCTTTAGGTAAAGAACCTCGAAGGTGGATCCGTTAGGGAAGGTGTAAGTTAGGTAGTCGGACCTGAATGGACCCACCTCGGATACCTCTATGGTGGAGTTAGAGAATACGGGGAAGAACATGGTCTGTGTCTTGTTCTTGTACCTGTAGCGATCGTTGTTCAGGGTGTCCCAAGCGTTGTACTCCACCTTCACCTTGGCCATCCCTGCATCAACGCCAGAAATAGGACAGTTGATCTCAAAGAATCCATTCTCATCTGTGGCTCCTGGGATGCAGGCCTCAATTCCTTTGTCCCCCGCTCGGAACTTCATCCTGTCCTCGATCGGGTCGTAAACCATCGACCCCATTTCGAAAGTCACCCTGATCTGCCTGCTGGAAAGGTTACCGCCCAGTTCGTCGGTAAGTTGTCCTGTGACAATCATTGGCTTCTCGAGAATCTTTCCTGTGTTCGGGTCGATCTCAGAGGTGTATACTATCTGTTGTTCCACGTCTAGTTCGGTATTCCCAATAAGGCTGAACCCGTCTACTTGGAACTGGAGGACCTTGCGGAAGTGGTCACTGTTCTGTATAGTCACGCACGGGTCCCATGCACCCGAGGTTGTGAGCATCCCTGAGTCGAGGGCCCCACACCCTTCGTGGGGCAGGTTCTCCTCAAACCTCAGTATCACGTTAACTGGGCCGAAGCCATCAGGTAGGTAGGAGAAGGGGTCGTCCTTGAGCAGCTGTGGGTCGAGGAAATCGCCGTAGGTAATTGACCCTGATGCTGGACACTCTACAGAGACAATCTGCCTATGCGTTCTATCCTCGAAATCTATTCCCTCGAAGATTACGGTGACGTTGCCCCCCAGGTCATAACCATCTGGGTTCTGCATTCCTCCAGCGCAACTGTTCAGCACCTGTCCACCGTCTTTCTCGAACGGGGTTTTGTTGTCATCTGTCACGACTGCTGAGAACTCCCAGAGGTCTCCGTTGGATCTGATATTGGGGCTGGTACTCTGAACGTTGATGAATGTCCTAGAGACGACCCAGAGGCTGACCTCCCCTACGCTGCCCATTCTGAGACTGTCTCCGAGATAGGTGAATCCAAGAGTGAAGTTTCCAAGAGTGTCGATATCCGTTAGGTTGACCTTGAATATGCCTTGGTTATCTGTTATGGCGATTCCGCTTGATGAATCTTCGGACCAAGTCCAGTTTACTGGGACCTCGCGAACTACCTGTCCTGCATTGTCAATAAGACGTGCCTCCACGGTTGCATTCTGGCCTCTGTAAAGTCGTGGCACAGAGTTTAGCAGGAAGTCTGTAGTCCCGATCATAGTGACGTTTGCATATGCCCCGGTTGCAGCTAGAATCTGGTCTTGCTGTCCTGTGAAGTAGTAGTCAGACTGGCTGAAGTCTGCCCTTACTCCGTAGGTTCCAGCAGCGTATTGCGAGTACCATGTGAAATTGTAGTCGAAGGTTGCTAGCCCGTCCCTCATGCTCGGTTTCTTGTTGTGCTGGGTCTCTAGACCCCCAACGAAAAGTCCGTTTTTATCCAAATCTACCTGTAGTGCAATCCTGTTCTCTGTCCATGGGGTGAATGTCCTATTCCAGACGTGTCCCACTACCCTCAAGGTCTCTCCAGTGAACATCTCCGGGACAATCTCGCACCGGACGTCGCTATTGGAAACCAGAGGGTCAACCGGCCCGCAAGGGGGCGAGTCGAAGTCGGCACCGTTCTGCATTGTAATTGTCCAGTGTGTTCCGTCAGAAGATAGGAACGGGGAGAGTGCGCCACTGGCTATTCCGTTCAGAACAGAGGGGGTTCCGTCCCAAAGGAGTGGGTATGGCTTTCCTAGGCTGGCCTCGGAGAATGTGATTCCCGCATTAGCAAGCGAAGGAGCGTGGAAAAGAGCCCTCCAAGCCCCGAAGGATGACCCCGTGAACTGGGTGGCGTCCCAGAAGTAGACGGGTCTGAACGAGGATACGTACATCTCTGCCTCGACGTACATTCTGTGCATCGCTCTGATGTAGAAAGTGTCAGTCTTGGAGCCCTCCAGATGTGCCCATGGCCACTCATAGGGGTCCTCTGTGCATCCCCCGAGATCAGGTCTGGAGAATCCGATGAAGCTGTAGTCGCCAACAGGGAGAGTTGTGTTCTTGTATTCGTAGGGGCCTAGGACTGAGTGTGAACCCTGCGGGTTTAGGGAGGTGCATGGGTTCCAAACAATCTCCTCGTAACCCCCCGTCGGGATTCCTGGGCCGTTATCTAATAGAGAGTTCCACTGAACCTGCTCCCACCGATCCAAAGTCTGGTTGTAAGCTAGGGAAACCCACCCCCCAGAGTCGGCTCTGTAACCGTTTCCATAACCGTCGTACACAGTTGGATGAGTGATGTTCCCGAACTGTGTCCCTGGATCGCTTATGGTGAAAGACACTGGAGCGTGTGGGAGTCTGTTGTCAAATATGCCTCTGTTGTAATCGGCAGTATAGTGTACCTTGAAGTCAAGCTTCAGAGGTTGCTCGTCGGCCCTAAACCTCTGACCTGAGACGAATCCTATGGTGGTGTTTGCCCTGACCTCGACAGGGAAACCCGTATCCCCAATACCGTCCCCATCGGAGTCCTCCAGTGTAGAGCTGTAGTCGTGAACAAACATCTCCGTAACCTCCGAGTATACCTCGTAGGTTGTGTTCGGGCCAACTTGGATGTCCTCGGGGAAAAGGAACTGTCCTACGATGTACTCGCCGTTGTCGTCTGTCAGGACATCTATCGTTTCTATGACTGACGTCCCATTGTCTCTGTACCTGATGTGGACTTGAACAGGGATATCTGGGGCCGGGACAAATCCAGTGTCATCTAGCCAGAAAACCGACCCATTGAATATTGCAGGCAAGGTCTCGTCCAGCCAGAGTACCGGTTGGGTGGTAAGTGTGATTCTGGTTGGGATCTTGTCATCGTCATCGAGAATGCCATCGTTGTCCGAATCCCAGTCCGAACTCCAACCAGAGGATTCTTCTGTCTTGTTGGAGGGTGTGGCCCAACTTCCAGGAGAGGGGTTGTTCCAATCAAGATCGGCCCTTCCGTCGTTGTCGTCATCGACGTCGAAGTAGTCCGGGCCTGTGGTGTTGTTTGTGGGATCGGCCATCCCCACCCCTCCTCCAAAGTCGTCGTGGTCCCAGGGGTTGGTCGACTCCGTGCCGAACCTTGACGGCCAAAGCATAACCTCATCCTCGTCCTTCATACCGTCGTAGTCGTCATCGTCGTCAAAGTCGTCCCTGATTCCATCGTTGTCGTGGTCCCATGGAGCTATGGGGAAGTTGAGGCAGCATGAATCGTCAATGGGATCGGCCGTTCCGTTCTGGTCCACAAGGTTCAGGAGCTCGAGCGAATTTGGTATTCCATCACCGTCCCAGTCGTCGTCCGCCCAGTTCACAATACCGTCATTGTCGTGGTCCCAGGTGCTCTGCTCCTCTCCTGTGAAGCAGCCCGGGAACTCGTCCTGCGCTGAGTCCAGTAGTCCGTTGTTGTCATCGTCAGGATCCTCTCCATCGGGTACCCCGTCGTTGTCGTTGTCCACGTCATAGTACTCTGGGAAAAGTAAGGCCTGACCGAGCACCCCTTTGTCCCAGACTGCTTGGTAAATCCCGTCGTCGTCGGGGTCTGTGTCTAGTCCATCGTCGTCATTGTCCTCGCAGTTGCTTCCTGTGAAGTAGTATGGTTCCTCGATGGTTGAGTCGTCATCAAGGTCGTCGTTAGAGTCTACCTCGAAGTAGTCCCATACCCCGTCGTTATCGTCGTCAACATCGAAATGATCGTAGACGATGTCCCAGTCGTCATCAAGGTCATTGGTGTTGTTGAACATGCAATTTGGGGTCCAAGAAACCTCGGGCATAGGCTGACCGCAGTCTATGTCCGGATCGACATCATCGTTTAGTTCGTCAGCTATTTCATCTGGGAAGAAGTTGTTATTTGCGTCTGAGGTCCATTGGAAGAAGCCAAAGACTGAGACCCCAAGGTATGCGATCCATAAATCCCGGTTGTTCTTCATGTCATTGTAGGTGTATGCCACAGAAGGGGTTGGGTTACTCGATGGATCGAAGGTGAACCAGAAGCAATTGCTGACGCAGGCGCCTAGTCCTGTGGGGTGGTTTGTGCCATCGTATTCTCCATCGTCCCATTCCGGGTCCGGTCTGGTGCTGTATGGCACCGTGAATGACTGCCCCCCTGACTGAGTAGGGGTTAGCAGGGGTGACTTGAAGAGGAAGCCGTAAATGTGGCCGCACCACCTTTCCTGGTTGGCATCCAGAATAATAGTCCCACATGAGTTTCCGTCGAGGGACCCTCCCATCTTCACGTCGTCCACGTCTAGAATTCCGTCATTTCCCTCGTCCTGATCCCACCAATCGGGGAGTCCGTCGCCGTCCTGATCAACGTCAATCCCGTTGATCAGAGAGTCGCCGTCGGTGTCAATGTCGAAGAAGTTGTCACCGTTGTACGGGCTCCACTTCATTATCAGGAACCAGTACATCTCCGGAATTACCCCCATAACAGGAGGGAATGCGCTGTCGTCGTAGCCGTTGTAGTCCAGCATGAAGCTATTGTTCTCATTGAATGGGTTGAATCCCCATGTGAGATTCCAGTAGTAGTGTGGAACTGCAACATAGGCGTTGCTGTCCTCCGAGCCATCGATAGCGTCCCCGTCATTCTGGGGCCAGCTGTTGCCCCAGAAATTGTCAGTATTGTCAGTGTCCACCACTCCGCAGTTTCCGTCATCGGGATCGTAGAAGTCGTTTATCCCGTCATTGTCGTCGTCCCAGTCCTCGTCGTTCTGAAGTCCGTCGCCGTCGACGTCTGTGTCGATGTCGTTGGGTCCGTCATCGCGGTACATCGAGCCGTTAAGCTCGTGCAGGTCAGCGTCATTGTCAAGGTCGCAGTCTGGGTCAATGTCCAGGAAGTCGAGTATCCCGTCGTTGTCGTCGTCCACATCAACCCAGTTGTTGACCCCGTCTCCGTCCCAGTCATTGAAGCCGGTGTAAGATGTCCTCCACAGAACGCAGTTGTCGCTGGGATCCTGGGGGTTGGGGTTCTCGACGCTGGCGCAATCCCACGCGGCGACCTCTGCGGTATCGTTTAGGGGGTAGGGGTCTAGTTCGTTTGGAAGTCCATCGTCGTCGAGGTCCCAGGCCTGAGAGCCGCCGGCTAGGTTGTCCGGGGTTTCGGACCCTCCCTGGTCCGTGTCTAACCAGTCCCAGACCATGTCGTAGTCTCTGTCTATTGCCCTGAAGCGGTCGTCATCTAGGTCCCCGTCGTAGTCGATTTCGCATTGGGTTCCTGGAGTCTCGATTTCTACCACGGCGTCATTGAAAGCTTCGTTGGGATAATCTCCCTGGCCGTCTCCGTTGGTGTCTAGCTGGCGACAGGCATCGGGTATTCCGTCGTTGTCGTCGTCAACGTCGTACATGTCCAGAAGGCCGTCGTTGTCGTCGTCTGTGTCAGAAGAGTCTGGTGCCCCGTCGTTGTCGTTGTCTGGATCTAGGAAGTTCGGGATCCCGTCACCATCCAAGTCCCCGTCCACTATTTCTGTGAAGCTCTGCTCTCTGGGGCGCTCCAGTGCATGCAGTGCCACATAGTCGAGGCCATCCACGTACTGTGCATAGTCTTCTGGGTCCCATCTAGTCCAAGAATCCCATAGTATATCCGAGGCTTCAGAAATGATAGAGGTCTGACTTGCATCCCATGGGTGAATGTCATCGATATCGTTCACTCCATCGCCATCGTCATCCAAGTCGAAGTAGTCCTGAATTCCGTCGGAGTCGAAGTCGCAAGGCCAAATGAACTGGTCGATGCGCCCGTCGTTGTCGTCGTCCTCGTCATAGGACCCCCTGCCCGAACCGTCTATGTCCTCGTCAGTAATTCCGTCGTTGTCGTGGTCCATTGGGTTCTGATCTACGAGGTAGTCGAAACCAACGGACTGGCCAGTCCAAGGATGGATGACATCTGGGTGAACGTGCCTGTCCGATGTTACATTCCAAGGGTCATTCCCCTGTGAATAGTCGATGGGTCCCTCAAGAATTCCGTCGTTGTCGTCGTCCCAATCGAATTCGTCCTGAATTCCGTCGTTGTCGTGGTCATACGGATCGGTTCCGTAGCACCCATCGAACCTTTCGATGAGGTCATTTATCCCGTCGTTGTCGTCATCAAGGTCATTCAAGTCGTCTATTCCGTCGTTGTCGTGGTCATCCGTGTTAGTTTCCTCGAGGAAGAATCCGTAACTTGGGTCTAGTGCTAGGGCTGTGGGGTCTGATACCTTGCCATAGTAGGAAGCGGGATCGTTGTAGAAAGGATCTCGGAAGTATGCCTCTAGGAATGGATTTGTGGAAGCTGGCTGATTCTGGCCATCTCCCTGAACGGGTGCGGAAAACTGTTCGAGTTGTTGGTATGCTGTTCTCTTCGGCAAATCTGTTGTCTCGGGTTCCTCGGGTGAGTCTCCGGAATCTTGCATAACCATCAACTGTGTACTTAGAAGCATTAGTGCTACTAACGAGATTGCTGGGAGTATTCTCTTGTTCGCGTTACTCTGTTCTTGTTTTTCCATTGAAATCACCACATACCGTCAGGTAGGATACTGGGCGCCGATTCCAGTCCTTATCAATGGATTCCTGACATAGTAGTAATTCGTATCACAGAGGCTTTGTTGTATCATGCTCAATGAGGGGTCAGCCTCTGTGATATGCAGTGCCCCTGTTTATTTCCGTCGCCCGGTACAACTGCTCCATCAGCAGTGCAGCAGACATTTCGTGTGTTAGCGTGAGACGTGATAGGGAGATTATCTTGTCCGCATGGTCCTTTACGTGATCTGAAAACCCCCGATGAGGCCCCACCGCTAGATGGGTGGTTTCGCTACTTAGTTGGATCGAGTCCATCCATGCTGCCATTTCTAGGCTTGAAATAGATGTCCCGTTCTCGTCCAAAATTACTAGATTTCCAGAAAGCCCCGAAATTTCAGACTCGTAGCCCTCCGATCCACTATTTGATCCGTGAACATTCAAAGTGATGCCGCGGGGAAGAAGTCTTTCTCGATAATCGTTGATAATTGAGGAAATTGACCTATCCTTGGGCTTGCAATCAATGTGAACAACTACTCGACCCATGTTTTCTCGTGGGGACTATAGCACTTAGGCGTTCACAAAGCATCAATACGTTCTGCTCAGACGTCCGCTCGGTAGCATGGGATGGTGGCCATTCAGAAGGGGGGCCCAAGATTTCCAGAACGAACCCCATATCAGGGGGTCAAAGATGTGGATTCAAGACCTAAGGGAAGTCTGCGAGATGAGTTTTAACGAGAGGGAGAAGGGGCAGAATGGCGTGGAGAGAATGCGGTTAGAATGGAAGAAGGCCCATTCTCTGGGAGAGGTTGACGAGTCTCTTTTGCTAGGGCTAGAGAGGCGTGCAGAAAAGCTTCTCAATGCGGATGATTCAGAGTGGTCTCTACTTCTCGATAATGATAACTTCTGGAAAGCAGGATGGGGCAGCCAAGTGGAGAGTTGAAATGCTATTCTGGGTCGTTCTATTCGGTGTTTTGGGAGCGTACGGATACTACCTAAGTAGGCTACAGCCGTTCCCCGAAAATGGTGGTCGGTTCGCTGCTGTACTTCTTTTTTCGGCCCTAATTCTTTGGATTGCAAGTACAAGCCCTAGGGAGACGGAGGGAGACTTGCCCGCAGTAGTTTCCGCACTTCTTGGCGGGATCTTCGTCATCTCAGGGATAAGGAGTATGAGCGTCACAAAGACCGATGTGATCGTGGCACCCCTAGGTGGGGTGCTTTTCTGCGTTGGTGGAATCTACCTCCTCTCTGCAAGATGGGAATTCGCAGGCCAGTCTGAGCAGATTGGGTCATTCGTTCTAGCTAGTACGATGGTTACAATCGAGTTGTACTTGGCCTTCAGAGGATTGGTGTTGGGGGTACCCGGAATAGCTTGGTCAAAGTCCGGGCTTAGGCAAATCCACAGAGGGTTGTTGCTAGGTCCGAAGGGGGCAATTGCTCACTTCGAAAAGTCCTGGGATATGGAGGAGCAGTGGATCAATTCGATGAGCTACGCGGCACTTATTCTAATTCATCGACATCTGGGGAACTCCTCTGAAGAGGCTGAAAGCCTGGAAGAATTAGAGAAGTTGGGAGGGTGGGATTCGGTGGACTCTTCGTGGACCGAGGCAATAGAGCAAGGTCTGTCATCTTCAGCAAATTAGCCAGAGTACGATTGAAAGCAGGAGCCCCCTCGCGCCTTCATGGTCCGAATAAACAGGGTCCATACTGGGGCTGGTGACGGAGGCAGGACCTCTTTGCTTGATGGGACAAATGTTGGGAAGGATGATCCAAGGGTCGAATTATTCGGGACCATTGACGAATTGAACTCCCAAATTGGTGTCGTAAGGATGGAACTAGCAAGGATGCCTGGCCTAACTAGGTTCCATAGGCCCGATGATGCTGAGGACGCACTGTCTAGAGTTCAGCAGGAGCTATTCGATCTAGGTGGAGAGTGCGCGTGCAAACCGGGTAAGCTCCCTGAACAAATGGCGCTAATTAGTATGGAAGAATGTGATAAGCTGGTTGAAGAGATGGATGTCTGGCTACAGGAGTTGGAGCCCCTTGAGTCATTCATCTTGCCCACCGGAGTTGCGCCAGTGGCTTTCCTCCATGTAGCTAGAACAGTAGCTAGGAGAGCCGAAAGACAATCATGTTCTCTGAGAGAACTGGAGGGAGGGGGTTCCGTGAGGGAAGAGGTAATTTGCTATCTGAACAGGATCTCTGACTGGTTATTCGTCATGGCAAGATGGATTACTATGAACACGGGAGAAGATGAGTCCCTCTGGACCCCAAAGGGGAAGAGGGGTGCTTGATTACAAAATTCGGCCATTTCTCCGAAGATGGTCCCTTGCTGACCGAAGTAGTTCCTTCTCCTGCTCGAAAGTTACCATATCCTCTGCCTCGTCAAATTGGAGCCAGAGATAGTTGGTGTGCTCGTGAGACAAAGAGACTGTTAGTTCGTCTGTCTCTGCGATGTACCAGAAAACCTGCTTAGGGGTTTCCCTTCCCCTCCTGGTGAAGGTGTATTCCGTCTTTTTGCTCCAGACATCTTCAACCACCACATTGGAAATTCCTGTTTCTTCGGTTAGCTCCCTCAGAGCGGTAGAATGGTGACCAGAGTCCGTCTCCTCGACGTGCCCCTTGGGGAAGCTCCAGTGGCCCTGTGGGTATTGAAGTAGCAATACACTGTCGAAATTTACCAGAATGAATCCGCATGAGGTCTCGAGGGCCCCGGGTTTGCCTTGCATGACTATACTGTGTTTCGCTGAAGGATGAAAACCTTCCGTGAATCGATTCGAAGATGCGAAACCACCATTGGTGTGGTTATTGGCCCCGTGCTGTGGGAATTGATCCTCTAGATCTAGAAATCAGGAGAGTTGTCACTGATAGTGACCTGGACGGGGTAGTCACTGCAGCAATTCTTCGTCGATGGTGGGTAGAAGCCGAGATTGTGTTTGGCCACCCAGGAGAGCTGCGGGCAGGAATGTTTGACGATAGAATAGACCAGTGGACTGCAGTATGCGATTTACCCAGCCATCCGGATTGCGGACTTAGCATTGACCATCATCAGTCCAACAAGCCTCAAAGCGATAGGCCTGAAATGCCAGTAGTTGTCTGGAGAGATGCTCCTTCTGCTGCACGTATAGCTTTCGATTTGATCTCCAAGAAAGTGGATCTATCCGATCTGACTGATCTGTTGTTTTGGGTGGACAAGCTCGATAGCGGAGGCATTTCACGGGAGGAGTATCTTGCCGAAGCACCGGCATTATGGCTGAGTTGGGCCATTGATGACGGTGAAGAAACCGCAATGACGGTGTTGGAATTACTGCAAGAGGGCGGCTCTGTGGACAGTATCCTATCTGAACCTCAGATTTCAGCGATTGTCGAGGAGAGGCGGAGGGAAAGGAGGGCGCTAATTGGAGAGATTGAAGGAAGGATGACGGTTGTAGATAGATTGGCGATAGTGAGACTTGAGGGCCTAGGAATGAGAACAAATGGATACCAAGTAACTGCAATGGCAGGAGCAGAATGCGATGCATGTATGATTATTCACGGGGACGTGGGTGCATCTTTTGGGGAAGGCGGCAGATATCCTGTATCCGCCTCCTTCTACACCAACTCGTTCCTGCATCCCGAAGGAGGAGTTTTCGATCTAACAAATTTGGCCAAGCGCTTCGACGAGGACGGAGGAGGCCATTCGAATGCATGTGGCTGCAGAATCAAGCCAATCTCCGGGGTGGACATCGAAGAGAGGACTGTTACCAGAGATGACATAGAAAGAAACATTGCTGTTTGGCTGGATATTTGGGCTGAACGTGGATTAGAGAATGTTTAGCAGATACAGGAAGCCCAGGAAAGCGTGAATAACTACGAGAATGCCCAGCAGATCGCTAATCTTCCCGTGCATTTCCTTGGTCCTAGAGAACCCTTCTCCGGATTGCCTTTTCTCCTTGGTTCTCCTTCCTAGCCTCCAAAGATACAACATCATCATCAATCCCATTAAACCTGTCAATCCGTGGAAGCTTGGGGCAAGGTAACTGGTTGCATCTCCATGATCAATTAGCCCTCTAGCGGCATTGGAAGCGAATGCAAGGAGCACAATCCCGACACTAGCTATAGCAATCTTGTCACCTTTAGACTCATGTCCGGATACTGCATTCCTCCTTTCCTCGCCTTTCAAGACGGAGGCCTGCTGCCTCCACCTTCTCTGTCTAAAGAACATCCAGATTAGTAAAACGGCTGCCATCGGATGTGCGAGCACTACTGCTAGTCTAGCCGGGTTCACGTACTGTGGACAGGCTGGTTCGACTTAGATTTGGCTAATTTCTCAAACTGCCTGTCACAGGCTATTTTTCCAAACCGCCCTGTATCTGGTGGATTCCTTATCTGGGATGATTGCTGTGAATATCCCAAGACTTTCAAGTTCGGTACCTATCTCTTCAATGTAGTCAATAGGTAGCGGCCAAGGTGGCCCTGTCTGCTCCTCTTCTGAGTCATCGATTCTGCCAATGCAGACTAGATGCCCGCCCGTAGCTACAAGCGGGGAGAGTCTTTTCGAGGCCATTTTGCTAATCTCTCTGGGGATTGCTTGGAGGATGTGGACCTCTAGAACCAGATCGAACTTGCCGTGCCATGAGTCTGGAGTGTTGAGTAGGTCCTCCACCACCCATTCTACTGGGATCTGGGGGTGTAGTTTTCTGGCCCATTCTACTGCAGACTCCGATATGTCAAAGGCCGTAACTTGCCACCCCCTGGTACTCAGAAAGGCTGCATCCTCACCAAGACCGCAGCCTACAACGAGTGCCCTTCCGTGATTACCTTCGAAATTTTCAATCCAGTCAACGAGAAACGGATGAGGTTCCTTCCAATCCCACGGAATCAATCCCCTGTCTCTATCAGATTCTTGGTATAGTTCCTCGAACCACGATAGGGGCTGATTCGATTCCATTGAACGATTGAACAGGGCTAGCATCCTCTCCCTAGCTTCGTCCATGATTCTGCCTACATGTGTGAGACCACGGCTTCCCCAAATTGAGAGCAAGTAAGCAGAGTAGCCCCATCCATCAGCCTCTCGAAGTCGTAGGTGACGGTTTTTGCTGAAATAGCTCCTTCCATTCCTTTGATTATCAGGTCTGCCGCTTCAGGCCATCCCATGTGCCTGAGCATCATTTCTGCAGATAGAATCAGACTGCCAGGGTTCACCTTGTCTTGTCCAGTGTATTTGGGGGCAGTGCCATGAGTTGCCTCGAAAATCGCCACTCCGGTGTCGTAGTTGATGTTCGCTCCGGGAGCAATCCCTATTCCGCCGACTTGGGCAGCCAGAGCATCGGAGATGTAGTCGCCGTTGAGATTCATTGTGGTAAGGACCCCATACTCTCGTGGACGAGTAAGGACTTGTTGGAGCATGGCGTCGGCGATTACGTCTTTGACTGTAATGGTGCTTCCATAAATTGGGTTCTCAAATGTGCACCAGGGACCACCTTCCAGTTCGGTGGCACCGAATTCGTCCTTTGCTAACTGGTACCCCCAGTCTCTGAATCCGCCCTCTGTAAATTTCATGATGTTCCCCTTGTGAACGAGAGTTACGCTATCCCTGTTGTTCTCTATTGCATACTTTATCGCGGCCCTGACTAAACGAGTCGTTCCCTCCTGGCTAACTGGCTTAATCCCTAGACCAGAGGTTCCCGGGAACCTGATTTTGTCAACTCCCATTTCATTCTGTAGGAAATCTATCACTTTTCGGGCATCCTCGCTTCCGGCCTCCCATTCGATTCCTGCATAGACATCCTCGCTGTTCTCTCTGAAGATTATCATGTCCACTGCACCCGGATCCTTGACTGGGCTTGGAGTTCCCTCAAACCATCTGACTGGCCTGACGCATGCATACAGATCTAGTTGCTGTCTTAGAGCCACATTGAGGCTTCGAATGCCCCCCCCCACTGGCGTTGTGAGTGGGCCCTTGATTGATACCAGTCCATCCCTCATTGACTGCTTGGTTTCCTCGGGAAGCCACTCCCCGGTTGCATCGAATGCCTTCTGACCTGCTAGGGCCTCTTCCCAGTGAATTCTCCTGTCTCCTAGGTACGCCTTCTCTACTGCGCTATCGACTACGGCCATCATCACAGGAGTGATGTCCGACCCGATTCCATCTCCTTCGATGTAGTGTATTACGGGGTTGTCTGGGACGTCTAACTCTCCTGACGAAATCGAAATCCTCCCTCCCTCTGTCATGTCTCTCAGTACTCCGACAGATTAGGGATAGATGAAGCCAACCCTTGAAGGGGGTGGCTTTCTTCGAAGGTATGTGAAGGGGGAGGTTGTTTGGACCGAGTCAGAAGGCTATGTCGGTACTACTGGCGGAGGCAAGAAGTTTGGGATTTATGACACTGATTCACCGAGCCCTATGGAGATGGTGCTTCACGGACACGCGGCCTGCTCTCTTATCGATGTCATTGACGGACTAAAACACAGGACGGAAAGGTTGGACTTCATCAAAATAGAAACTGAGGCCGTCAGGGCGCCCGAAGCACCGAAAGTTTTCACCTCAGTAAGTATGAGATACATCGTGAAAGGGGACGTACCTGAGACCCTAGTACGAAGGCTAATTGATAGCAGCCACGAGAAGTTTTGCAGCGTTGGAATAATGATCACTCGCTCTGGAGCCAGCCTAGACTGGAGTCTGGAGATGCAGCAATAGCCGTCAATAGTTGTTGAGTGGAATTGGCAATATTTTGGTAAAATTACTCCTCAATGTGGGGTGTCCAATACTAATCATTAAACACCCCCCATCCGGAATCGCAACTCCCTTGCACAGGCGGGACCAATCCTGACTGAATCATTACGGGAGTGAGAGAAGAATGCAGACAAAGATTACGACGTCCGAGGGTGAACTGAACTCGGAAGAGGGACTGGTGGTAGAGCGACGATTTACGTCGGCTGGCCAGGATCCATTCGAGTCGTTCGAATGGATTTCCATGGACGTCGAAATCAGAAACCCCGACGGCTCTATGGCCGACTCTATCGAAGGAGTCGCTCTGCCGTCGGGATTTTCCGGGGTTCCTGGAAAGGTCTGCGCCCAGAAGTATCTGCGCAAGGCGGGTGTTCCGAAGTTCCTTCGGAACGTACCCGAAGAGGGGGTGCCTGTCTGGCTACAGCGAAGTGAGCC
>CEVA01028847.1_pt1 | contig 21546 bp, 20 predicted proteins | sample 361521 | NCBI WGS metagenome assembly CEVA01 (sample SAMEA2622823, study PRJEB7988) | marine metagenome | isolation source: saline water (ENVO:00002010), including
TTCGATTTTAATAAATACCGCATTAGAAAAAGAAAATTTACCGAAGTTAGAATTTAGGGATCGTCTAGGATATACAGCGCAATTGCTCATATCTAAAAAAGTAAGTTCAAAATTGTCATTGGAAGTGGCACCAACATTTTTTCATGACAATTTTGTGGCTTATGACGAACAGCACAACTCGCAATACGCTATTGGTTTTGGAGGACGACAAAAATTAGGCAAGCGTTGGTCTATAAACCTAGATTACGGGTGGCATCTTAACAGAGCTGATGGCTCACCTTTTAAAAATCCGCTTTCTATTGGTTTTGATTTAGAAACTGGAGGTCATGTATTTCAAATGCATTTTTCTAACGCTCAAGCCATGAATACCAATGGTTTTTTGGGGCAAGCTACAGGAGATTGGAGTAATGGCAACATCTATTTTGGGTTTAACTTAAGTCGTGTGTTTTAAAATTAATAGTTATGAAATTTAAATATCTCTTATGTTTTACAAGCTTATTCTGCTTGACTAACTGTTCATATAATAGTGAAGATGACTTAACAGAAGCTATTATTATTGAAGAATTTGTAACCTACGAAGACAATATAAAATCTATAATAGACACTAATTGTATTTCATGCCACAATAGTCCTCCAATTAACGGAGCACCAAATTCTCTAGTAACCTACAACGATGTTGTAGATGCTATAGAAAACAGAGATTTAATTGGACGTATTTCTACCACAGATGCTGGTTTTGTAATGCCGTTTGGAGGTCCAAGATTACCGCAAAACTTAATAGATCTTGTTATTCAATGGGAACAGGAAGGTCTACTAGAAAACTAAAGTAATATGTTATGAAAAAGGTCATATTTTTAGCACTATTCTCAATAAGCATAAGTGCAATAGCTCAAAGCAAATACTTAACCAAAACAGGACAATTAAATTTTGAAGCCTCTGTACCTTCTTTTGAAGAAGTTGCTGCAAAAAACAATGCTGTTACTGCAATTTTAAATACTGAAAATGGGGAATTTGCAGCCTTAGCTTTAGTAAAAGGCTTCCGATTCAAAAATGCTTTGATGGAAGAACACTTTAATGAAAATTATGCTGAATCTGATGAGCATCCAAAAGCTACTTTTAAAGGAAAAGTTGATGGCCTAGATTTTGACAATTTAAGTAATGAAGAAAGTAACACTTCAATTGATGGTTCATTAACATTTCATGGAGTCACAAAACAAGTTGAAGGCATTTCTTTAACCATAAAAAAGGAAGATAAAAAAATTATTATTTCAGGTAATTTTAAGGTGTTAGCATCAGATTTTGAGATTGAAATCCCAAAAATTGTTGCCAACAAATTATCTAACGAAGTTGAGATAGATTTTAAGTTTGAATTGGTTAAAAAGTAGAATTCTATTCTAAAAACTAAAAGCGCTAGTTAGTACTAGCGCTTTTATAAAATCTAACATTTATTACGTTTTCTATGCTCTCTACGCTTCTTCCAAGGTGCGTTTTTCTGCCAGTCACCGGCCATAATACAACCGTAAGGCATCACTTCGTCAATGACATTGCCTAAACCAAATTCGTTCATTTGTGCTCTAACAGCTTTCGCATTTTTATAAGCACTAGGTAACTCAGTAATATCAATTTCCTCAGAAAAGAACCTCACATCCAATCCTCGTGTCTCTTCTTTAAAGATCTGCATTATGCTTCCTGTTTTGCTTTTTCTATGTTGCGTTCTACTTACATTTCTACCAGCTCCATGTGGTGCAAAACCTAAATTGGTTTTTGTTGTAGCACCTTCAACAATCAAAACAGGTTCAGACATATTTAAGGGAATCAATCTCGGACCAGTAATGTCTGGCATAAACTTAGCATCCAATGGTGTCGCTCCTTTAGCATGGTAAAACAAGTCACCATCCTTAAATACAAAGTTATGCTCGTTCCAATATCTATTTTCAATTGCAATGTCTAAGGCTTTAGCTACCGCATTATGAATCACTTTGTGATTGGTTTTGGTCCATTGTCTTATCACCTGTAAAGCATCCCAATAGTTTTGCCCTTCTTCAGTATCAAAAGGAATCCAAGCATTTTGCGCTTTAGTATCCGGAGATAAATCCCGCCTAAAACGTTCTGCAATTTTCATCCCTTTACCATACAATTTTGCACCAGGACCTCTAGATCCGTGATGGGTCACCAACATAGTATTTCCTGTCTTTTTAGACCTACCAACAAATAAGAAATGATTACCATCACCTTGAGTCCCTAAATGAGAGCGTGCTATTTTTATCATTTCCTTATCATTCAATAACACATTATCCTCAAAAGCATTTAATAATTCCTTAGGGAATCTAAATTGTGTATTTCTATCGCGTCCACCTGGTCCAAAATGTGTGTTGGTATGAGCAGCATCTAATACAGCTTTAGGATCTGACTTACCAAAATCCGTCAACATTACCGAACAACAAATATCGGCACTATGCATTCCTGGATGAATGGCGTTTTTAGCTACAGCAACACCTCCAACAGGAATGGTACCGTCTGGTCCTGCAGGGCAGGCATCTGGCATAATGGCACCATCAACCAAGGTTGGAGTTTTCATTAAAGTCTGCATAGAATTTATGACTTTAGATACATTGTCTTCTTCCAATTCATTTTCAGCTTTTATATTGATGGAAAACTCAATTGGCTTTTGATGCAATCTCATAGGATCTGGCAACTTAAACTGTTCTAAGTAGGCAGATAAAGCTTCACCTTCTAGAGCATTGGTATTAATATGTTCTATAGCCTCTTTCATCCATTTTCCTTGTCTGTAACCTAAAGCGATTAAATCGTGTCCTGTTATTTTAGTTTTCATATTTCTATTTTCTATTAAGCTCTGCCAGATCCTTAGTCTGGCAGAGCACTACTTTGAAGTCTGATTCCAAAAGACTTCTTCTAAATTATTCTATAATTATTTATACAACTTTATCTGCACAAGACGAACTTGCAAATGCATAAGGTTTGGCCTTAAACACAAAGCCCATTCCTAATATGTAACCCATAGCATCTTTCAGTGCCACGTTAGATTGAAACTTAGGGTCTGTATTTATATCAGCATGTACTTCAAGTTCTACGCTGTAAGCTTCAAGAATATTGCATATAGCATAAGCTACTTCAACAGACATTGTTACCTCTTTAAGCATACGTTCTTTAAGGCCAATTTTTGTGTTACCCTTTAGGTTTCTGATAAACATAAAACCACCTTTACCTTCGCGTATCACCACAACTACTGTTGCATAAGCAATATAATCTTGGTACGCTTGTGAATCCGAACCCACACATATCTTTAGGCGATGTCCTGCCTTTTGCTCTCTAACAATAGCATCTTTCACAAGTTTGGTAATAGGCTCATCAAATACCTTACCGCTCATGTTTCTCCATTTTTGCTGAGTTAGTTTCATGATTTCCACTTTTTAGTTATACAATTTATTAGCGGAACAGACAGGAATTGAACCTGTATCGCCAGATCTTCAATCTGGTGCATTGACCATCTTTGCTACTGTTCCGGTTTAAGCGTCTATCAAGGGTCGAACTCGATCTTAGAGGATATACCTCTTGTGCGATGAACTTGTACTGAGCTCAGTCTAAGTATTACACTATAGACACTATTTTTGATAACCTGAATGGATTTGAACCATTACCTCAAGAGTCAAAGTCTTGAATGCTGCCATTACACCACAGGTTAATATTGTAAGCTCAATAGGATTCGAACCCATACCTCAAAGTCCGTAGCTTTGAATGCTATCCATTACACCATAAGCTTATTGTACTCCACCCAAGACTCGAACTTGGACTTAAAGGTGCTTAAAACCTTTGCCTCTTCCATTTGGGCTAGTGGAGCATTTGTACAGGAAGAGAGATTAGCTCACATCATTTCCATTGTTTTATGTGTTCGTGAATGCTGTGCATTTCGATCTCCCAATTTCTCGATTCTAAATCGAGTGCGTTTACCATTTCGCCATTCCTGCAAACTGTTGAGGTAATAGGGATCAAACCTATGACTTTCACGATGTAAGCGTGACGCTCTTCCACTGAGCTATACCTCATTTTGTACTCCGTAAGGGAATTGAACCCTTAATTCCACATAGAAAGTGTGGCGTCTTAAACCATTTGACCAACGGAGCGTTTCGCAGTACCGACAAGATTCCCTTCGACTGCGCTCAGGGTAAACTTCTCATCTCTTGTTCTGTTTTGCAGTACCGACGAGATTCGAACTCGCAACTTCTCGGGAGACAACCGAGTGCTCTACCATTGAACTACGATACTATATTGTGGGAATTGAAAGATTCGAACTTTCTAAGTACAATACAACTGTTTTACAGACAGTCTCAGCTCTCCAACGCTGACGAATTCCCAAATTTGAGACAAGAATGAGATTCGAACTCATAAAAAACAGAGTTGCAGTCTGTTGCCTTAACCCTTCAGCCATCTTGTCTTTAAAATCGGCAAACCAAGGTCTGCCGATTTGTTATTCCGCTTTCTTTTTAATTACAAGAAATTATTCAACCGATTCTGAAACCAACTTTTTGGTTGTGTTTCAGTCTCTTTTTTGGCCTGATTTTCTAATATTCTGTTTTCGTTTGCCTGTGCTTTTCTTTTCTTTTTTACACGAGACAACACATTTTCAACAAAACTTATAAAATCATCATTCAACGCTAACTGCTTTGCTTCTTTTAAAGCACGTTCTGCGTCTTCAAACTGAGCCATACTTTCAAACAATTGGCCTTGTGCCAACGCTATACCAGCCTTATCTATACCTTTTACAGTTTTGGCAAAATCAATAGCTTTTTGAGCTTCTTCAAAGTCCTCGTTATTGGTTAATAACCGTATGTAATCTGGATAAATATCTGTTAAATCCAATCTGCTCGCTAAAGCACTTTCGAAATATGTCTTGGCTGTTTCGTAATCACCCAATTGCTCTGCATATACTTTTGCCATTAAGTGCAACGCTTTAGCATTTTCTGGGTCGTAAGACAAAGCGTAGTGTAATGCTTCTACTGCTTTTTCTAATTCCCAAGGGTAAGCTTCAATTGCTCTAAACAAGTGTATATTTTGTAATATATTTCCCATTTTTCCTTTATTCAATAGTTAATACTGTCTTAAACGCATCGCCTTTAATGGATGCTTTTAAAACTGTTTGTTTTTGATTAAATCTTAATATTGAGACATAAAAAAATCCGAAACAGTTTTATTGCTTCGGATTTTTTTCTGGAAGATGATCTGTCTATTTATAAGCAGATATTTCAGAAATATACCGAAGCCATTTTTTATACGACTCGAGGTCACGTTCAACCATACTTGTTGGCTGGTTAAAATTTTGAAATGCTATACAATACTTTAGCATGGCTTCTTGTTTTTGTTGTTATTGTTTTAAATGCGAATCTATTTGTTTGATTCTGCGTTGCAAATATAAAGTTGAATTTTTGAAACTTCCAAATAAAATTTCAATTTAATTAATTGATTATCAAGTGTTTATGTTTATTTTTAAACAAAGGAAATCCTGTCCGCATTATGCAGATACTTGAAGGTTTTCCGCAAACGTTTGTCTCCCAATTGCTTAATCTTCAAAGTCTATATTTTAGTTTTTAAAATCTTGTTTCAATTAGTTTCGATAATTTTTTTGAGTTTTCATATTTCTGTTTGTCAATCGTTTTGTTTTTATACAAAAAAAGCGTCCAATTTCTTGGACGCTTGTAATCTATAATAATGGTTTAAGTCTAAATCATCTGTTAATGATGACTAAAATAGATACATAACGTCCTTTCTCGTTGAAATAATTCGATACTATTTCTACGATAATCCCACTGACACATCAGTGATTTTAGTGCTTTATGTACTATTGTTGTTCTCATTAGCGGTACAAATATGAAATAATTATGACGTAAAATCAAAATTCATGTCCAAATTAGATTAAATATGAATAATCAATATCATCAACTATTAACTAAGTTTTAAGTTATTAGTTATTATTTTTATAAAAAACTAAAGGGTTATGTTATCAAAATCAATAGAAGCTGCATTAAATAAACAAATACGTATTGAGGCAGAATCGTCTCAGGTATATTTAGCAATGGCCGTTTGGGCAGAAGTAAAAGGATTAGAAGGCATTTCAAATTTTATGTACGATCAGTCTGATGAAGAGCGTGAGCATATGCTGAAGCTGGTGAAATTTGTTAATGAGCGTGGTGGCCATGCACATATTTCTGAGTTAAACGCACCTAATGTAACCTTCAATTCGTTTCAAGAAATGTTTCAAAAACTTTTAGAGCATGAGGTGTTTGTGTCTGAAAGTATTAATGAGCTTGTACATATATCTCTACAAGAAAAAGACTATGCAACGCACAACTTCTTACAGTGGTATGTTGCTGAACAAATTGAAGAAGAGGCTGTAGCCAGAACTATCTTAGACAAAATAAATATGATTGGAGATGATAAAGGAGGTCTTTATTTATTTGACAGAGATATACAACAACTAACCGTAAGCTCTGCTGCTCAGACACCTGGACCAGGTATTTAATGTTAAAGTTTATTTAGAACAAATTAAAATAGTTATTTTTGCACTGTTGATTTTTAGTCAATATGGGCAAGAAGAAAAAAGATAAGAAGCTTAAAAAAGAACGCATTAAAGTTCTTGAAACTTCTGGTATAGAAACTTTAGGCAAAGTAAAATCTAAATGCTGCAAGAAATATAAAAAGGCAGAACACAAACGTTGCAAAAAGTGCCCTTGCTTTGATCTTCTTAAAAAAGTTGCATAAAGACGTTTAGCTCTGTAATGTTTTATGGTGTATGTAGACTTACATATACATGAAATATACTTTTAGCGAATTTTCTACAGGTGCAATTTTTAATATTGGTAATTCCGATGATCTTAATCCATTTAAAAAAGCACAACAAGTTAATCTTTATACTTTTATTTGGGCTCGATCTCAACCTATAGAGCTTATTGTTGATAGCATTCCTATTACGCTTCCACCTCATCATATTTTAGCACTTTCACCAATACAATATGTACAATATTTAAATGGTGCAGATGTAATTATATATCAATTTAATAGAGAATTTTACTGTATTAAAGATCATGATCATGAAGTGAGTTGTGCTGGCATGTTGTTTTTTGGCAATACTAATATTCCAATAATTAGTCTTGATGAAAAAGAACAGCAGAAATACAAAACACTGCACGAGGTTTTTATAGACGAGCTAGAGACCGAAGACAATATACAAGCCGAAATGCTTAGAATGTTGATGGGTAGATTTATAATAAAAAGTACGCGATTACTAAAAGCAAAAGAAGGCATTATCGAAACTCCAAAAAGTTCTAAAGTAGATTTACTGAGAGCTTTTAACGTATTAGTAGAACAGCACTTTAAAGAAGAACATAGTGTGTCTTTTTATGCCGAAAAACTCTTCAAGTCACCCAAAACGCTTTCTAATAATTTCGCAAAGCTTAACCGTAGTCCGTTACAAATTATTCATCAAAGAATTGTTTTAGAAGCTAAACGCTTATTGACCTATACCGATAAATCTGCAAAAGAGATTGCCTACGAAATTGGTTTTGATGATGCTTCACATCTTAGCAGATTGTTCAAAAAATATACATCTCAATCTCCATCTGAATTCAAAAAAACACTTACCACTCTTACTTAGGAAAAATTGACAAGATTAAGGGTAAATTCCTCATTCTATTATATTACCTCATACTTCATCTTTGTAGTGTAATTTTTAAACTATAAAAGATGAAACATTCCATTAAATCAATATTCAATCTTATTGAAATATTTGCAAAAAGCCCTAGACGCATTGCAACAAGCAAATTATCTAATACGCATTGTGAGCATGAGCAATTGCATGATTATTACTGCGACGCAGAAAAACCACACATTAACCCTTAAGGAAATAATGACATGTACAAGGGAAGTATTTTCATTCTATTACTTCCCTTTCTACTGCAACTTTGTACCAAAAAAAAATTAAATAACAATCGCTGATTTATTCAGCTTAAAAAATTAAAATTATGAGCACATTTAATGTACCAACAAGAGAAAACGTTAGTGAAAATAACCAAGCAATTTTTGACAACCTTAAAAAAGCTTTAGGATTTGTACCAAATTTATACGCAACTTATGCGCATAGCGATACTGCTTTAGAAAACTACTTAAACTTTGCTAATGCAAAGACATCTTTATCTGCAAAAGAAAAAGAAGTTGTAAACTTAGCGGTAAGCCAAGTAAATGACTGTATTTACTGTTTGTCTGCCCATACAGCGATTGGTAAAATGAATGGTTTTACTGATGAACAAATTTTAGAGTTAAGAGCTGGTTTTTCTACTGTAAATAGCAAATTAGATGCTTTAGCAAAATTAGCAAAAAACATTACAGAAAATAGAGGTCGTACAGATGCTGATGTTTTAGAAAACTTCTTTAACGCTGGCTACACCAAAGCTAATTTAATAGATACCATTTCTTTAGTTGGTGACAAAACCATCTCTAATTATGTACATAGTACCACACAAGTACCTGTTGATTTTCCAGAGGCACAGCCACTGGAAACTGAAACTGTATAAAAAGAAAATTCAGAAGTATTCTTTATAGCGCAACTTTGATTGAGTTGCGCTATTTTTTTAAAAGTCACACACCTGTTTATATCTAATTTTATTGATATTTAACTAATATAATTCATATATATTTAATAGTCACACTATATTTATACAAAAACAATATCTATTAGTTATAGATTTCTTTTTTATTTGTTAGTAAGATACTTTTATAAATATGATAGCATCAGACCAATGGGTAACCTACATGTGTATTCTACTAGCAGTTTATGCTTTAGTTATACTCTATTTTGTAGTACGTGGGGCACGTAAAAACATAGATATTAAAGACTATGCTGTTGGCAATTTAGGTTTTCCAGCTTGGGTAGTTGGTTTATCTTTAGCTGCGTCTATGACGAGTGCAGCCACGTTTATAATCAATCCAGGTTTTATTGCACTTTATGGTTTTTCAGGCATTATTTCTTTTGCACTTGTTTTACCTATTGCTGCATTTATTTCGCTCATTGTATTTACTAAAGGTTTTGTAAAGCAAGGGAATGCAGTAAAAGCAACAACAATGGCCCAGTGGATTGGTAAACGCTACAATAGTAAAAACTATGCCTTTTTCTTCGGAATTATTGCCTTGCTTTTAATCACTTTTATTGTTCTGATTAATGTAGGATTAACACAGGTTATTTCTAAAGCATTGAACGCAGATCCTTTTTATGTTTTACTTTCTATCACAGCTTTTGTATTTGGTTATATGATGTTTGGAGGTGCAAATTCTATGGTTTACACCAATACCATTCAGGCTATAATTATGTTTATTGTGGCTTTGATTTTAATAGGTTCTGGTTGGGAGTTCTTTTCAGGAGGTATAAGTGGTATAGTAGAAAAACTCAATGCAATTGATCCAAATCTCACCAAACCAACTAATGAAAGTAGCTTTCTTTTTAGAGATTATTTTGAAATTATTGTTACACAAATCGTCATTGGTGTTGCTGTCGTTTGTCAACCTCATATTATCACCAAATCGCTTTTATTAAAAGATTCAAGTAAAATAAACACCTATTTAGCTAGTGGAATTATCTTTATGATTGTATTCTTTTTGGTAGTAGTTGTAGGCCTTTATGCAAGAATCAGTTTCCCAAATTTTATGGTGAACGGCAACACATTAAAAATGGATGAAATTATTCCAACCTATGTGGTTACCAAGTTTTCGGTTGGTGTAGGTTTAATAATTGTTGTTGGCTTAATTTCAGCAGGACTTTCAACTTTAGAAAGTTTAATTCAATCGTTGTCCATTACTATTACTTCAGATATTATTGATCCTATTTCAAAACATAAGCTAGGAAACAAAACTATAATGGTAAATAAAATAGTGATTGTAGGTCTGGCAGTTGTGAGTTTTGTTTTAAGCTGGCAACAAATTAAGTCACCAGATGTAAGTGTAGCTATTTTTGCTCAAAATGGTGTCTATGCCTATTTTGCCGCAGCTTTTGTTCCTGTATTGTTCGGCACGTTCTTAAAAAATGTAAGCACGCGCTCTGTACTTATAGCTAGTATTATAGCAATTATCGTGCACTTTGGCATTTACTACGGAAGATTAACACCTTACATGCAAGAACCTGTAAACAACCCTGGAGTATCTGCTGCTATCGGCATCGTTTCTTCGTTAATTATAGGATTCGTATTTTACAAACTAGATTTAAACAAACAACGTGAACACGCTAGACTGGACAGCTAAATGGGCAGATTACACGCCAAATAAAATTGCACTTACCTCTTACGATAGTGGTGAGCAGTATTCCTTTAGCGATCTTAATACTTACGCTAATCGTTTAGCAGAAAAGTTTAAAAGGATAGGGCTGCAAGAAGGAGATAGAGTCGCCATTTTAGCTGAGCATGGCTTAGAATACATTGTTTTATTTGTAGCTTGTCAACGCCTTGGGATTATTCTGGTGCCTTTGAATTATAGGTTTCCAGTTAACGAAATTCAGAAGCTGATTTTAGACTGTACTCCTACGCTTTTTATTTATAGTTATAATCATTTTGAAAAATTTGAAGAGCTTAACATAACAAGTAAGCACATTTTCAACATTAAAGATGTAAGACATTTTTATCTTGACGACACTATAAATGTTGAACCTAGAACATACAAAATAAAGGAAAGTAGTCCCTTATTTATATTCTATACTTCTGGTACAACAGGTCGCCCAAAAGGCGTCATCTACACCAATAAAATGCTGTTTTGGAATAGCCTGAATACGTCCATGCAATTGGGTATTACGTTTAGAGATTCTACCATAAACACGCTTCCACCCTATCACACTTCGGGTTGGAATGTGTTTTTAACACCATTGTTGCATAAAGGAGCACATATTGGAATGCTAGAAAAATTTGACCCAAAAAAGGTACTTCAGCTTTTAGAAGCCAATAAAACAACACTTTTTATGGCATTGCCGACTATGTTGTTAATGATGCAAAAAGACCCAAGTTTTAAAGCCATTAGCTTAAAAAAATTACGATACATAATCTCTGGCGGTGAAAAGGTCCCGCCAGAATTAGTGTCGCACTGGAAAACCGAAAAGAACATTTATATAAGGCCTGGTTATGGACTCACAGAAGCAGGTCCGAGTATTACCTCGCTTCACCATAAAATGGCACAATTAAAACCTAACTCCATAGGAAAGCCTAACTTTTATCTCGAAACTAAAATTGTAGATAAAAACGGAAAAGTAGTAAAAAACAACACGATTGGTGAGCTCTGTATTAAAGGAAACATTGTAACTCCTGGTTATTGGAACAATTCGGTAAAAACCAATAACAACATTAAAAGAGGTTGGTTGTTTACAGGTGATTTTGCCTACAGAGATCATGAAGGCTATCTTTACATAAAAGGGCGTAAAAATGATATGTATATTTCTGGTGGAGAAAACATTTACCCTCAAGAAATTGAAACACATCTTGAAGCTCTTGATGGTATTAGAAAAGCAGTTGTACTGAGCGTAAAAGACGAAAAATGGGGCGAATGTGGCATTGCTTTTGTAACCCCTACCAATAAAGCGTTAACAGCTAAAGATGTTAGAGCACTTTTAAAAGATAGATTAGTAGCTTATAAACATCCTAAATATATCTTTTTCTTAGACGATATTCCATTAACAAGTATTGGTAAGGTGTCTAGAAAAAAATTATTGAAATATTTCAATTCGGTAAAAATATAACACAGATGAAACAACTAAAATTAGTTCTATTATTCACACTAATTAGTACTTCAATTTTTTCACAGCAAGAAACAAAACCCATGAAAGAAGTCCTTTCAGAATACAAGTTCGAAACAAAATCAATCACCTTAGATAGCTTAAATATTAGCTATGTAAAGGAAGGTAATGGAGAAAAAACACTGTTGTTTTTGCATGGCTTAAGTAGTAATTCTGATGCGTGGTCTAAAAACATTGAAGCCTTAAGTAAAAACTACACGTGTATTGCTTTGGATTTACCTGGCTATGGCAAGTCTTCTAAACCAAAAGCAGACTATACATCTACATTTTTTGCTGATGTTACTTACCAATTTCTGCAAAAATTAAAATTGAAAAACGTTGTTTTAGTGGGTCACTCTATGGGAGGACAAGCCAGTATAAAACTTGCAACTACACACCCAAATGTTATTGATAAACTCATTTTAGTGGCACCTGCAGGTATAGAGAAGTTTACTAAAACCGAAGGAGATATGATAAAAAGCATCTACACCGCAGATATGGTGAAACATACTACAAATGAACAAATAAGAAAAAACTATGCCCTGAATTTTTATAAGCAACCAGAAGATGTTTCTAAAATGATTGAAGACAGAATAAAGATAAAGTCCTCTTCTGATTTTGATGCACATTGCGAAGCTATTGTAAAAAGTGTTTCTGGAATGATTGACGATCCTGTTTTTGAAGACTTAAAAGATATCAGCCAAAAGACATTAGTCCTCTTTGGAAAAAACGATATGCTTATTCCAAATCGTTACTTTCATCCAACTTTATCTGTGGAAAAAGTTGGCGAAATTGCAGAAGAACAAATCAAATCGGTAACTGTAAAATACATTGATGAATCTGGTCATTTTGTTCAATTTGAAAAACCTGAAGACGTTAATTTATTAATTAGGGAATTTGTAGAAGAGGATTAATTATTAATCATATAGCGAAAATGATAATGAGATGTTCCATGTGACCATTGAAAAACAATAAATATTAACACATGAAACAAAAACTCAAAAAATTTACAGAGTTTAGCAAAACCATTCTACCTCACGAAGCTAATTACCTTAAGTCCGTAATCCAATTTACTGACGACGAAAAACTTAAAATTATAAATCTTTTAATCTCTAACGCTTTGTCTAAGTTAGAATTTAAAGATTTTGATACCGCAATAAACAAAAGAAAGTATTCCTACATTAAGGACTGGGTAGAAAAAAAGCTAGCCAATATCGATGTAGATGCCACCATAGACTGGCTCATTACCTTAAAGAAGAAAATACTCACGGATGCCATTACCTCAAATGAGGAACTAGAGTTTCTTCAGTATGTTATACAGTATAAAACTGTTGAATATAATTTTCAAAGTCTTTACGGACTTGCTAAAGAATACAAATCTTATTTATTGGTAAGAATGCGCTATAAAGACCATGAGATCATCGCAGATTTTTTGAACAATTACGAATCAGCCTATAAAAAATCTATTGCCATACATGAAAAACTTTATGCAGCAACTACCGAAATTACAAACCAATATACACTAAATAACAATGAGACAAAGCACTTAGAATCTTGGCTTTTCGAAGTGTTTAATGACGAAACTCTTGATGGAAAAAACAGATATCAAGCCTTTGTTCTATTAGCTTTTATGTATACTAACTATAACGAAAACAACAAGTTAAAATCTTTGTTCGATGAGATAGATGTTCATTTTAGTAAAGGCGAAATGTACTCCAGACGTCTACTCTCAAATTATTATGCTAGTAGAGTGTTGCTGCATTCAAAACAAAATGAATTTAAGGAAGCAGAATATTACGGATACCTCTCTATTCGTCAAAACAATAATGATACTTTGATGTATGTAAACAATTTGGCAGCAATTTTACTTCGTAATGGCAATCCAAAACAAGCTTTTACACTTTTTGAAAACTATAAAGACTTGTATAGAGATGTCCACAATTACCACCAAAAAATTGGATTTTGTTCGTATTTAATAAGAATTCATGCTGAATTGGGTAAAGCTGAACTCGCAGAGGCTACTGCTAAAACCTTTCTGAAAAAATATAAGAGCGAAGTGCTTCAACATCGCTGGCATCATTTTTTCACCTCTTATATTAATATTTTAATTGCTAAAGAGAAGTATGATGAAGTCTTAAAATTGTCTTCAAAATTCAACCTTATTGAAAGAGAAAAAGAACGTTCAAGAAAAATAAATTATGTGCCAAATGTTTCATGGAGTATTTCGCTTTCAAGATACATGGAAGGTAAAATAAATTCAGATCGTTTGCTTGATGAAATCAAAGAACCGCTAAAGCATATTCAACCTACTTTAAACCAAAAACAATTGATGTTTAAGGTTATAGATAAGCTATCTAACAACCTTCCTGAGGCGTTTTTAAAACTAAAGTCACACATCTAAAAACACCCAGCAAATCACTGTTTAACAAGTGCTTAAATAAGTTTTGTTTTTAACAACGTAGATAAAGTCACATTTTATTACTCACTTTTTTAAGCGTACATGTTTACGATTTCATAATAGATTGCAGTAAAATGTAACTAAACAACTAATCTATAATCATGAAAAAATTATTACTATTACTAACCTTTATTGGCTCTCTGTTGGCTGGTGCTCAAAACACCGGAAAAATAGAAGGGAAAATAACTCTTGAAGATGGCATGCCATTATCTGGTGCCACTGTTTACATTAAATCTTTAGACAAAGGAACTGTAACTGATTTTGATGGAAAATATACCATTGATGATGTTACTGCAGGTACTTATGATATTTCCTTTTCTTATGTTGGATTTGAAACTATAACTCAAAGTGTAACAGTCACTGCAGGACAAACCACAACTACTAACGTTTCTTTAAAAGAGTCTGACAGTATGCTCAATGAAGTTATTATCACTTCGAGCAAGCAACCACAAAAAATTACAGACGTGCCAGCATCTGTAAGTGTTATTAGAGCAAAAGATATAGAAGAGTTTCCGAGTTTTAATATTGGTGAACTTGCTGCAAGACAAAAAGGTGTAGATTTTGTTCGTACAGGTGTACTAGGTACAGGTATAAATATCAGAGGGTTTAACTCGGCTTTTAATTCTAAAAATCTTCAGGTAACTGACGATCGTATTTCTATGTTAATTGCAACAGGTTTACCATTTGGTACATTTTCTACAGTAACAAAAGATGATATAGAGCGCGTAGAAATACTTTTAGGACCAAACGGAACATTATATGGGCCAAATGCACATAATGGTTTGGTAAGTACTATTACAAAAAACCCAAGAACATCAGAAGGAACCACCTTAGTTTTTGGTGGTGGTAGCCAAAACGTTATTACTGGTCGTTTACGTCATGCTCAGGTAATTAATGATAAGCTGTCTTATAAAGTACATTTAGAAAGAACAGCTGGTAGAGAATTTCAGTATGTAGATTCTGTATATGTTGGCACAACAGCTTACACAGAGAAGAACTTAGATAGAGATTTTGACTTATTAAGATATGGAGGTGCAGTACACTATAAAACAGGTAAAAAATCGGAATTAATAGGATATTATGGGCACAGTAACAATACTAATTTAGGTGTTACTAATGCTGGTAGAAACCAAATAAAAGACTGGACTATGGATTTAGCTCAGTTAAAATTTGTGTCAGATCGTTTCTTTGCAAATGCATATTATACTTGGAGTAGAACTGATGAAACGTACGCTATAAATCAACGTACACAAAACTACGTGTCATTTATTGAGAACGGTTTTTCTGAAGAAGAATCTTGGAGACGTGCGTTATATGAGCAATGGGTACCCGCTTTTGGTATAGCTATTCCTAGAGGAGCTTTATTCAAAGATGCTTCAGAGCGTTTTAATGCAGAAGCCCAATACAACAATAATTGGGGAGATTTTTATCTTACTGTTGGAGCACAATATCAAAAAGATATGGCAGACTCAGAAGGTACTTATTTATTAGACCAAGATGGCCCTATAGATATAGCTCAAACAGGTGTTTATGGCCAATTTGAATACAAAATGGATTCTGGTTGGAATTTCTTATTAGGTTTACGTGCTGATAACCATGATTTATATGGAACCAACTTCTTACCAAAAGCTGCCATTACTAAATCTATTGACGCAGGTACATTTAGATTAACTTATGGACGAGGTATGGCTGTACCATCTATCCTAAACCTAAAAGGCAACTTATTTGGTGGATTAGTTTTAGGTAACGGAGAAGGTTTTACATTAAGCAACGGCAATACTGTGGATGCCCTAGAAGTAGAAACTATAAACTCTTTTGAAGCTGGTTTTAAAGGTCAATTATCGGATAAATTATTTTTAGACACAAGTGTGTACTATAATATGTCTGAAAATTTTATTAGTCCACTTCGTAATATTGTAGATGCAGCAAACAATGTATATGCAACGCACATAGGTGATACACCAATAGATGAAGTATCACCAGGTGCAAGTGCGTCTCCTTTTCTATTAACGTACAGCAATTTTGGTAGTGTAGACACTTACGGATTAGACATAGGGTTAAATTACTATTTCTCAGACGCTTTTAGAACTTCTCTTAACTACTCTTACTTTGGCAGAAATTTAGATACTGATGATTTAGCAAATGATGGAAACCTAGACGGTGTGGTTTTAGAAAGTGAATTACCGATTAACACACCTGCTAACAAATTTACTTTAGGTTTACATTATAATAAGAATAAATTCTATGGCGCAGTTTTTGGCCGTTGGATAGAAGATTATGACTTCTTTTCTGGTATTAATGTAGCTGCTGAAACACAAGACTTAGATGGAGACGGTGTTAATGAAATTGTAGAAAATGCCAGAGTTGGAAGAACATGGAACTATGGTCCTTTAGGAGGATTTGTTGTAGATGCCAACATAGGGTACAGCCTTAACGACAATGTATCTTTTGGTCTAAATGTAACAAACCTATTTGATACTGATATGAGAGAGTTTGTGGCATCACCTGCTATAGGACGTTTAATTTCATTCGAACTTAAATACAACGTTAACTTTTTTAAAAACAGAAAAAATAACGACGATTAAGTTTTAAAAGATGTCAAAAATTAAAGTCAATGACATAAGCCTAGACTATGAAGATTATGGTAGTGGTAAAGTACTACTTATGCTTCATGGTTTAGGTTCTACAAAAAAAGACTGGGATGCCCAAGTACCGTTTTTCTCTAAAAATTTTAGAGTTATAGCTGTAGATCTAAGAGGTCATGGTAATTCTACAAAACCACAAGATGCATACGGTGTACCTTTAATGACTGAGGATATTAAATGCTTTTTAGATGCTTTGGGTATTAAAAAAGCAACTCTAATAGGTTTCTCTATGGGAGGAGCTGTAGCTTTTGACTTTGCAGTAAAGCATCCGGAGTATTTAGATAACCTTGTAATAGTCAACAGCGGTCCAGATTTTAATGATATGGGACAAATAGGCGAAGACTTACTCAATGGTCGAACAAAGTTTCTAGAAACCAAAGGTCTTAATGCTCTAGCCAAAGAAATTTCATATAACATGTTTCCTGAGGCATCTCAAGTAGATTTAAGAAACGAATTTGAAGAACGCTGCAAACAAAATGACTACAATGCTTATTACAAATCCTTTACCACTTTAATGAATTGGGGTTTAGGCAAAAAGCTAAAAGAGATAAAAACTAGAACATTAGTAGTAGCTTCAGACATGGATTATACACCAGTTTCTTTTAAAGAAGAGTATGTCTCAAGACTACCAAACGCAACATTAGTAGTCATAAAGAATTCAAGACATGGTGCTGTTATAGATCAACCAGAGGCTTTTAATAATGTGTTGCTAAATTTTTTAAATGATGAATAGAGTTGCACTAATTACAGGAAGCACAAGTGGTATAGGTCTTGGGATTGCAAAACATTTTGCAAAAGAAGGTTACGATATTATGTTTCATGGTTTAGAAAATAATGGTGGTGAGATTGCGCAATCTGTAGCTAAGGAATACAATGTTAAAACTTCTTTTTCTAATGCTAATATGTTAGAAGCAGAAGCGATAGAAAATCTGGTAAAACAAACTATTGAAACATTTGGTGGGCTTCATATATTAATTAATAATGCTGGTATTCAATTTGTATCTCCTATTGAGGAGTTTCCAAATACCAAATACGAGAACATCATCGCTATAAATATGAATGCCGCTTTCTATGCATCTAAAGCTGCTTGGTCTCAAATGAAATCGCAAAATTTTGGAAGAATTATTAATATTTCTTCGGTTCATGGTTTAAGAGCTTCAGAATACAAAACGGCTTATGTAGCAGCAAAACATGGTGTTATTGGCATGACCAAAGTAATGGCATTAGAAGGTGCAAACCATAATATAACATGCAATGCCATTTGTCCTGGTTACGTAAAAACACCTTTGGTAGAAGGACAAATAAAAGATCAAGCCAAAGCGCATGACATGTCTGAAGAAGAGGTTGTAGAAAAGGTAATGCTAAGAAAGCAAGCTGTAAAAGAGTTTGTACCATTAAAAGCAATAGCAGATATGGCATTATTATTAGCAAAAGACAGTTCTACAACAATTACAGGTACATCCTTCGCATTAGATGGTGGTTGGAGTGCTCAATAATGAATAATAATAGGTATTCTATAATTTGATTAAGAGTTAGTTAATTGGCAAAAAGTATTATTTCAAATTATTAAATACAATTTGCAAGTAAAAAGCTTGCAATATACAAGACATCAGAAGAATCTTTTAAGTGTTTCATTTATCTTCTGATGTCTATTTTTATGTGATTATACCTTTACTTTCCTAACATTAACAGTTCATTACAAACTACTTCAGTGGTGTAGCGTTTCATGCCATCTTTATCCTCCCAGGAGCGTGTTGTTAGTTTACCTTCAATGGCTACTTCTCTGCCTTTGGTTACAAATTTTTCAACGATTTGAGCCGTTTTTCCCCAAGCTACAATATTGTGCCACTGCGTATCTGTAACTTTTTCTCCATTGGCATTTTTGTAACTTTCGTTAGTAGCGATAGAAAATTTTGCAAGCATTTTACCAGACTCAAGGTTAATGATTTCTGGGTCGTTTCCTAAATTACCAATCAACTGTACTTTGTTTTTTAATGTGTTCATGTGTTCTAAATTTTATATGTTAAACAGTTAATACAATTGAACCTTCAATGATTCAACACTGCAAAGATGAGATGACTAACAAATTTTAGTCGGTAGTTACCTATTTAATTTCGTTTGTAAATGTTTGTAGTCGTTTGTAAATGGTTAACACTTTGTTATTATAGGCTTTTATTGTAGATTTCAGTTTATTTTATAATACTTCCGTTTATTCGGTAGTTGTGCGTCATACCCAAAAAAACCTAGAAAATTGACTGAACAAATAAGAACAGAATTAAAACGAATTGAAAAAGAGAATGATATTCAAATTCTCTATGCTGTGGAATCTGGAAGTAGAGCTTGGGGTTTTGCCTCAACTGACAGCGATTGGGATGTAAGATTCTTGTACATACAAAATCCGAATTGGTATTTGTCTATTGACGACAAAAAAGACAATATGGAAGTTATGTTACCTAATGATTTAGACTTTGCAGGTTGGGAATTACGAAAAACACTAAAATTATTTAGGAAATCAAATCCACCTTTGTTAGAATGGTTGAGAAGTCCGTTAATTTATTTAGAACATTATTCGACAGCGGAAAAAATGCGTGAACTGACTAAATATTATTTTAACCCAAAATCTTGTACATATCACTATTTGCATATGGCAAAAGGTAATTATCGAGATTATTTACAAACTGATTTAGTAAGAGTGAAAAAATACTTTTACGTTTTGAGACCGATTTTAGCTTGTAAATGGATTGAATCTATGGGAACAATGGCACCAATGGAATTTGAAAAACTTGTGAATACTCAAATTGAGAATCCTGAATTGAAAAAAGAAATTGAGAAGTTATTGGAACGGAAAAAATCAGGAGAGGAACTTGATAAAGAAACTCGAATTGGAATTATCAATGAATTTGTAGAAAAGCAAATTGAATATTTTGAAAAGAAAGTAGAAGATTATAATAAAAATTTTAAACCAGAAACTGAAAAGCTTGACAAGCTATTTAGGGAAACATTAAATGAGGTTTGGAAATAAAAAGTACGAACGCACAACAACGTGTATAATTAATGGCTAGTTCGAGCCTACTTACGAAAATCCTCGCGGATTTTCTATTCGGTTTTTATTTGCTAAATTAGGTGCTTAAACACGCCACTAATCATACACAAAACCGTTAGCAGCAATTTGAACAGTGAATACTAAAGAATTACTTGGAGAAAGAATTAAGGACATTCTCGTTTGGTCAAAAATGGAAGTTGGCGGACTTGACCAAGGACAAGTTTTCATTGAATTGAATAACGGAAAAACAATTTCGATTCCTTGGGATTTCGAATCTGAAAATATCGAAACCAAACCAATAGCTAAATCTAAAAGTTTGGTGCTGAAATCAAGCGATAAAATTAGAATTGAATCAACTGAATTTAATTTTCCAGAAGGTAAAACTTGGAAAGACGTAAGAGAAGATGTTAAAAGGAATCAAAACTCAACTTTATTCGGAAGACTCAAAAATAAACTTGGAATTAAAAACGGAATTCCTAAAAAATACACATCGAAATCGACAGAGATTGTGGACAATGAAATGAAAAAATTTCAGAATCTCAAAATCGTGGATTTTATAATGTTTGAGGACTATGATTCCGTAGGCTTTTTGGAATTAGAAAATGGAAATATAATAACCGAAACACTAACTGCGCCTCACGGAACTGGAATGGCTGGACTGAATATTTTTGAGAATTTAAAGGACTTTGAGGAAAGTTGCGGAACTGAATATAAACGATTAAAAAACAGCTGCTAACACCGTGTATAGCTCATTGCGGCTGAATTCCTAATCGGAATTCATTGCAATTTGCTATCTTTCGGCTACGGCGGAAAATCATAGCTGATTTTCCGCAACGATCCATACACAAAACCGTTGTACGCAAGCTGTGAACACCTGTGAAAACCTATGAGAATCATTAAATTCTTCATTCTATTTATAATATTTAGCCAAGTTTCATTTGGACAAAATAACTGCGGAGATTTTAAAAATTATGAAGAATCTCAAAAGTGGGTTAAGAACATTAAACAATTGAGTCCTGAAGAGCGCAAAAATAAAATTATTGATAGAATTGAATGTGAGCAAAAATCAGAACGAAATGAAATTGACTTTTGGCTTACAATAGTAATTGATGGTGGAGCGTTTTCAATTGCTCATGACTTTTCTGACAAACAAATTGAGAATTTAAAATTAATTCCAGCTGACAGTTTCAACATTGCGCAATCTCTTTGCGAATCAGAAGGAATCTATCCTCAAAGATGTAATCTCGGTTTTGTACTAATTAATCGTCCTGATAAACCAGTGCTCAACGAAATAACGGAATTCAAAAATATTCAAATAAAAAGGAGAAAAGGAAAAATCATTATCAAATTGGAATCGGAAATTGAAGACGAAATTAAATTTGAATTAAATCACTTACTAAAAGGACATAGTACAAAGCTTTTCGTAAATACCAAACTGAAAAAAGGCAAAAACAGATTTGTTTTTAAAAGGAGTAATAATTTACAACTTGTAGAAACAGAATTAAATGGAAAAAAATTAATCATAATAATATAAAAGCCAGCGTACAACAATGTATAACCGCAATTACGGCGGATTCGACTACGTCCG
>CEVA01067316.1_pt1 | contig 21420 bp, 20 predicted proteins | sample 361521 | NCBI WGS metagenome assembly CEVA01 (sample SAMEA2622823, study PRJEB7988) | marine metagenome | isolation source: saline water (ENVO:00002010), including
CTAGATAATCAGGAATAGATGCCGGAAGAATACCGAATTTATCTATAACACCAGGTTCATCGAGAATAACATTATTTTTCCTGTCGAGGCATACGATTTGATCTCCAGTCACGACTTGACATAAATCTTTGTCCGGTGAGCAAATTATCACTTGGTCAACAGAATCTTCCTTCGAATAACGAAGAGCTGCAGAAGCTAGTGCATCGTCAGCCTCATATTCCTGCATTGGCCAACAGACGATACCGAGAGCGTCTACTGCCCTCTCAGCAAGTGTAAACTGCATTTCCAACTCCGAAGGGGTGTCGGAACCATCCTTATAGGATGGCAGCAATTGATTCCTGAATGATTTAATCGAACTGTCAAACGCTACAGCAAGATGAGTTACATTAGGCTGATTCAATAGGGATAATAACGTTATTATTAAACCTCTCACCGCTGATACATGCATGCCATCTGGTGCTAGTCTTTCTGGCTGCCCGAAATGGGACCGAAACAGTTCATACGTTCCATCAACTAAGTGGACTTTCATGAGGCACTAGATTCCAAAAATTCCAATTCCTTCTATGTTCACTGAGTATTTGGATTTAAAACATCATTCATTGCATCACCGAACAAATTCCAACATAAAACCAATGACCACGCCACAATGCCGGGCGCGATCAACATCCATGGGACTACTCTAAGAGCGCTTATACTGCCCGCTTCCAATAACATCGTACCTAAACTGGGTCTCGGCGGTTGTATACCTAAACCCAGCCAACTAAGAATAATTTCAGTACCAATCAAAGTACCCATACCCATGGATACTGTCACCACAATAGGCCCAATGGCATTCGGCAACAGGTGAATAAACAAAATTCGCGATGTGGATGCTCCAGTCGCCTGAGCAGATTCTACATATTGGGAACTCTTAAGTGACAAAACTTGACCTCTCACGAGCCGGGCCATTCCCACCCAGCTAAAAGAAACTAGCGCAATAGATATTACGAAATAGTCCGCAATCCCCGATTTAACTATACCGTCCAACCAAGTGTTATCTTCAATCCATCGTACTGCATCTATGATCCTAGGCCGCAAAGTCGCAGCCAAAAGTATTACTAGTAATATATCTGGAAATGAAGCAAATAGTTCCCCTATTCTCATTATGACGGAATCCACCCTGCCCCCGTAGTACCCAGAAATCAATCCTAACGATACGCCTATAAGCAACCCACCAGTAAGTATCGTTACCAAAGTGATTATTACTGTGTTTTGTACCCCCCACAGAACCCTTGAAAAAACATCACGACCTTTCAAATCGGTTCCTGCTATATGCTCTAAAGTAGGGGCTTCCCTTATTGATTCATAATCCTGCTCATTGTAGCCATAGGGGGCCACCCAAGGAGCTAATAAACCCATTACATATATAGCTGTAATGACAGTGAGAGATATCACTGCCAGTTTTTTTCGCCATAGTCTCCCAAAAGCTCTGGACAAATGACCTTTACCACTGATGTATGTGTCCATTAAGAAAGCCTTATCCGGGGATCAATTATGGAATACGCTATGTCGGCTAACAAATTTGCAATAACAAACGCTGTCGACAATATTATGGTGAACGCCATTATTACCGGGTAATCTCTGTTAAAAATGGATTGTATCGCGAAATCTCCAACGCCAGGAATTCCAAGCAATCTTTCAGTAATAAATCCTGTAGTCAACATGCCTGCCAATGAAAATGAAAGGATAGTAACTATAGGTATTATGGCGTTCCTTAAAACGTGTCTGACATCAATCCTGGATTCACTCAATCCTTTAGCTTTGGCCGTTCTAACAAAATCCTGTCCAAACACATCCAAAGTGCTGGCTCGCATTAACCTAGCTAGCCCAGCAATTCCGGGAACACCCATTGTGATGGCTGGAACGACAATCCTCAAATCAAAAAAACCTCCCCACCCAGAACATGGCACCAAACTTAGTTTTAAGCATAAACCCCATAAAACAATGGGAATACTCACCATTATAGGGATTGACATTAAGATCAGGGTAAAAGAGACGGCCGCCGGATCCATCCAGGTACCTTGCCGATGAGCTATCCAAAATCCCAAGGGGAGCCCTACAAGTAAACTAACTAGCATAGCGGCAAGATTAACTTGAAAAGATACCCACATTTTGGAAGCTAACAAAGTCCCTACAGATCTACCACGATAGCGAAGACTTTCACCGAAATCACCTCTAACAGCACCAGATACATAATCAACGTATTGGACAATAACTGGACGATCCAACCCCAAAGAAGATCTCAATCTATCCGCTGTTTCCTCATCATACTTAGTACCAAGCATAACTCTGACAGGGTCACCAGGGCCATAGGTCCCAAGCACGAAAGTAACAGCCGAGACCATCAACAACAATATCGGCAACCATAGCAATCTTCTAGTTATATATATCCACATAAGTCCAATATCTTAATTCTGAAGTCAATATAGGATAACCAAAGTCAGAATGATACGCAGGACTAGGTCCTCATATAAATGGGATTCAGTCTTCTATATATACATATCTCATCTTAGAGATCGTCATGGGAGTCAACTCATACCCTTTGACATAAGGCTTAATCAGAACATGCGATTCGCCGGCAAACCATAACGGTACCCAACCAGCATCATCAACAATAATTTCTTCTGCCTTTTGGTATAGATCGATTCTTTTGACTAAATCAGTCTCAACTCTTGCATCTTGGAGCAAGATATCCACATCTTGATTAGAATACAAGCCATGATTATTTTCACTTTCAGAATGGAATAATATATCCAAAAAATCCTGAGGATCTGGATAATCCGCCTCCCATCCTAATCCCCCAAAAGCTTGGAATTTTTCCTCATCCAAATCTTTAAGATATGTGGCCCACTCAACTTGTTGTATCTCTACTTCTACACCCAATGTTTCCATCCACATATTTATTATGACCTCAAGATCTAATCCTGGTGTGCCTCCAGTTCCCGGTATTGTTATCACAATTCTTGGCCTGCTCTCCGGATCAGCGTAATTTGATTCAGATAATAATTTTTTAGCTAAGACAGGATCATGGCGAAGTCCCTCCAAACTTTCATTGAATCCAGGAAACCCTGGTGGCAATATTCCATATGCTGGAACTACCAAATCAGAATACACTTCCTTCGCAATTAATTCTTTGTCTATCGCGTGATTTAGTGCTTGTCGAAATTTAGGATCATCAAAAGGAGGCTCTTCTATATTAAATCCTATGTAATTAACAGAATAGCCAGGATCCGCGACAACCAAATCTCCATTAAGAGGGTCTCCGGGATCCTTAATTCTTTCCAAATCGAAAAGACCTACTCCAGTAATATCAATTTCGTCATTTTCGTACATGGCCATCGAGGAGCCACCAGCTAAATTCATCTGTATCCTCGCTAGTTTTGCTGGATTCAAATGATAGAGATTATTTCGATCCAGTATGATCCGTTCTCCAATTTTATAGTCAGAGAGTTTAAATGGCCCCGTCCCGTTAGGATTATCCGTCCAATTGAGACCCCCTTCAGAAACATTGTTCCTGTCAACAACGTAGGCTGTGGGATATGTTAATTTAGCTAGAAAGTATGCTTTCGGAGCATCTATCTTTATTTGTAGGGTGTTATCATCAACAGCTTTAACCCCAACTATCTCAGAATTCTTCCCTTCCAACACTTCATTTACACCCACAATATCACCCAAGTAGGTTTTCGCTGTGGGGGATGCGGTGTCTGGGTTAGCGGCCCGCTCCAAAGACCATTTGAAATCCGCCGCCGTCACCTTTGTCCCATCATGAAAAACAGCATCATCCCGAATCTTAAAAGTATAGGTGAGACCATCATTAGAAATTTCCCAACTTTCAGCAAGGTCTGGAATTAACTGCAGATTGATATCAAAGCCAACCAATCCTCCAAAAATTTCGACTACAACCCCAGCGGATGTTGTATCTGAAGTCAAATGTGGATCCAGCGTCGGAGGATCGGACCAAAGACGATTAAATACGCCGGTTGGGAGCTCATTAGCGTCAGATGAGGACAAACCACGTGTTGCAGCAACATCTGACTTTAAATCGGATGTTCCCTGAATATCAACAGCAGGGCTTGATTCGCTTTCAGCCTCTGATTCAATATTATTCGAATCAGAACTTCCAGAATCCCCTACCGCTTTGCCTACAGCAGGTTGTCCACATGCAAGCAATCCAAATAATAGAACCGTGCTCAAAAAAACAGAGAACAAACTTTTTATCATATAAACCTCAAAAAATTAGTCTATCGAAAATGGTATCCATTAATAATAGTAATTTTTAACCCACAAAAACAACGGCAATTCCACCCGAGTAGTATCACTTTAAGTTAAAAATAAAATCCTAAGATGTCATTAGGATTTCATTCGATAATTTAGGTAGGCTTTTATGAAAATGTCTATATCTCCATCCAATACGTCGTTGGTAGATGAGGTTTCAACCTCGGTTCTATGGTCCTTAACCATTTGGTAAGGATGCAATACGTAACTTCGTATTTGATTACCCCATTCAGCTGAAATATGTTCGCCTTTTAAATCAGACAACTCCTTCTCTTTTTTCTCTCTTTCCAATTCTGCTAAACGAGAGGCCAATATCCTCATAGCTATCTCTCGATTTTGCCTTTGAGATCTCTCATTTTGGCAGGTAACAACAATGCCCGAAGGCTCATGTGTTATCCGGATAGCGGTTGAATTTTTCTGGACGCTCTGCCCTCCATGTCCACCAGCTCTAAAAACATCTATCCTTAAATCATCCAAATTAATCTCAATATCTGAACCTTCCTCCATTTTCGGTATTACTTCGGCCAATACGAAAGAAGTATGTCTCGCATGATCATTGTCAAATGGCGATATCCGAACAAGCCTATGAACGCCTTTTTCCGCTTTAAGATGGCCATAGGCAAATTCTCCAGTAACTTGCATTACGACACTCTTGATCCCTGCTTCTTCACCGTAAGACATGTCAAGAATTTCATTATTGAAACCTTTTCTGTCACACCACCTAGCATACATTCTAGTCAACATCGCAGCCCAATCTTGTGAATCAACTCCCCCGGCGCCAGCATGTATAGCTAATATAGCATCCCTATGATCATGTTCTCCGGAAAGCGTTAGGGTAAATTCCTCTTCTTGAATCTTTCTATCGATCAGATCAGTCTCCAAGCGTATCTCATCCAAAAAACTAAAGTCATTCTCTAGTATTGCTAATTCAACTAGGTCCAGGTTGGCCTGGATTTGCTCACGAAGTCCTTTCCACATCGACACTTGACCGTTCAATTCAGCTAATGACTTCATTTTACTTTGAGCTGAGGTCGAATCCTGCCAAAAAAGTGGTTCCAGCGATTCTTTTTCTAACTCCTGTATTTTTTTCTCTTTTGAAGGAAGGTCAAAGACGCACCAATAGGTTTGATACTTTGTCTCTAAGATCAAACAAATTTGTTTTCAAATCTTGCATCGATGTCAACTCCAGCCTATCAGTCGAAAAAATTCTATGGCTACAATTATATCAAGACAGGCCCCTGCTAAAAGAATCGGTCTTATCTTCCTAAAAATTGCACTGGCTTTGAAGGTCAATTGGACAAATAGGAATCCACATCTATTATCCAACCTCGTTTACCAGGCCTACGCGCATCGGAAACTCCCGGCAGACTGATTGTGTCGAGCAAGGCTCGCGGGCTAGGACCTCTCAAAATGATTTGCCACTGGTAACGACCTCTCACACGGCTTGGAAAAGCAGGAGTAGGCCCTAGAACCTCTGTATCAGACAATCCCCATATTTGTCTCTGCTCTTCCAAAACTCTGGCGAGATTTCCAGATTCTCTCTGACCTGAAACATTGTCCACGTCGTGCCTTAAAAGCCTAATTATTTTGCTGTAAGGGGGGTGAATATTATCCATTCTGTTTCTCGATTCAATATCAAAAAAGGACCGGTAATCTTGACTCGCAGCAGTCTTGATCGCGTAATGCTCAGGTTGGAAAGTCTGAATGAGTACCTTACCTTCTTCTTCACCTCTACCGGCCCTTCCTGCCACTTGGCACAAGGTCTGAAACACTCTTTCAGATGCTCTAAAATCTGGAATCCCAAGACCTATATCCGCCAAGACCACTCCTACCAGTGTTACGTTAGGCAAATGATGACCCTTAGATATTAATTGAGTTCCAACTACAATTCGGGTCTTTCCAGACCTAAACCTATCCAATAAATCATCATAGTTGGAATGGTTCGTGATAGCGTCACTGTCCCATCTATCAATAATGACATCCGGGTACAAATCGGTTAATCTTTCAACCACTAATTGTGTCCCAACACCGTATCTCCCTACTTTTTCGCTATTGCATTCGAGACAATATTCAATATTTTTTCTCTTTTGGCCACAATAATGGCAGATCAGTAATTTAATTCCGGAATGAAACGTCAAGGAGACATCACAATTTCTACATGTGGCAACATATCCACAACTAGTGCATTGAACATAGGAAGATGAGCCTCTCCGATTTAAAAAAAGTATGGCCTGATTTCCGCTGCTAATTGTATGCTCCAAATCTGATAACAATTCCCTACTGAAAATATTTGTATTCCCTGATTTCAATTCAGACCTCATATCGACGATTCTGACCTTAGCCAACAGGCTACTTTCAGTTTGGTCAGATGAAATATTAGGTCGATATCTCTGTTCTAACTCCACCAAACGATATCTTCCACGCATTGCCCGCCGATAAGATTCCAGGTCAGGGGATGCTGAACCCAAAATCACGGTTGCAGATGTTAATCCTGCCAACTGCATCGCCACATCCCTGGCGTGATAACGTGGAGCTCCCTCATTTTGTTTATAAGTCCATTCATGTTCTTCATCTATTACAATTAAACCCAAATCTCTTAATGGGGCGAATATGGCACTCCTGGATCCAATGACCACGTCATATTCGTTGTTCTTAACCTTTCTCCATTGATCGAAACGCTCCCCCAAGGTCAAACCACTGTGCAAAACCGCAACTTTCCCTGGAAACCTAGAAGCAAACCTTTCAATTGTCTGAGGAGTCAGGGCAATTTCTGGAACTAGTATTAAGGCAGTTTTGCCCCGAGAAATACACAAAGTTACAGCATCTAAATATACTTCCGTTTTTCCACTACCCGTGACGCCATGCAGTAATACTGCCCTTGTCTTTATGGAAGGGTCCTCTATTAATTCAGATATTTGCTCTAGGGCTGATTTTTGGGATTTAGATAGCTTAACCGGTTTGGCAGTTTTGAAAAATTTCCCATTCAACGGATCTCTATCTATCTCCACTAGATGTTCCTGAAGAAATCCTTTAGAGATTAAGGAGTTGACAGGGGAGTTACCAAATTCTTTCCTAAGAACCGACAATCTATGAAAATTTTCTTGTCCGGTTGATAAATTCTCTAAAATATGAAGCTGCTTAGGTGCCTTTATTAATTGGCTATCTAGCAAAGCATTCCTACCTGATTTCGTAATTTCGACGAATTTTTCATATTTAACACGGATCTTGACGGAAGATTCGGTCACAGATCGGATCAAGATTTGCTTTTCTACAAGCTGGCTGACCAATCGTCTCGAATTCTCACCAAAATTAGAAATCACTCTATCAAGCTGAACAGGCTCTCTAGAATATATATAACTGACGACCGATGATTGAAATTCACTAAGTTTTAATTCAGAAACTTCGACACTGTCCGAAACAGACAGTGTAATAGAGCTTCTCTTTCGTCCACCAGGAGGAAACATTAAAGAGGATGCTTGAAACAAAGTACAAAGATATTGCTTGCTGATCCAGTTAGCTAATTTCAAATGAATTGGATCGATCAAGGGCTCTTTTGCCGTAATCTCAGATACTTGGCGGACCGAATCCAAGTCAGTGGTGTCAGAAAATGCAAAAACTATACCTTGCCTACTCTGATTTCCAAAAGGAACAAGTACAGAATGACCTAATTCCAAATCAAAACCGCTAGGTATTTGATATGTAAATGTTCTGTCTCCAGAACCGGGGGAATCTACTGCTACTTCCGCGAATTTCAATGAACCCGAACCTTTCATTTAATCCAAGGTGGTTTATCGGGAAGTATACAATTAGCTAACTTCACTGTGTGAATTCAAATATTCAAAATGACTATCTTCTGTCTTCTTTGATTCTAGCCGCCCGGCCAGAAAGCCCTCTAAGATAATAAAGCCTGGCCCTTCTAACTTTTCCTTTCCGCGTAACTTTTACCGACTCAACATTCGGAGAACATTTTAAAAAGGTTCTTTCAACTCCAACTTGATTAGTAATCCTACGAACGGTAAAAGTCTCTCCTCTTCCATTTCCTCTAACTCTTAGAACAACCCCTTCAAAAGCCTGAGTCCTTACCCTTTCCCCTTCTACCACCCTCACATTAACCGTAACCGTGTCCCCGGGTCCAAAGTCTTCTATGCTGGTATTTTGTTCTACTGGTATGAGATTATGGGCATCCATATTCTGTCTCTAACCTTTCCAATGTTCATAAATATAGTATTTCTTTAAATTACAAGGGCAAATTGTACTTTGTCATCAACATCTATGGCAATAGCTTCCACAACATTTAAATTAAGATTTTTTAACTGTCTCCCTCATGACTAAGTTAACAGCATTTGGTAGAATTAATTACCGCAACGAAAATGAAATTCAAAATGGGGAGGGAATAATGCCGTTCAGATTTGGCCCCATGGAGCTGATAATAGTCCTAGTAGTGGTGCTAATTATATTTGGCGTGGGGAGGTTGCCTGAAATCGGAGGAGCAATGGGAAAGGCCATTAAAGAGTTCCGATCTACCCAAAAAGACGTTATTGAAGAAGATTCGCCGACTAAGAAAGATTGATTTCCATTCCACCCATATCAATTACCCATCTGATTCCTTAACAAGCTAACCAAGCCCAAACGTCTTTATACCGCCACCAAATATGGTTAACACAAAGCGGCTTTACTCGACATGATTGTCATGTCTTTTTACCCTCATTTTGGCTCCTATTTTTGATAAAAGGATCCCTACTTCAAATAGGGCCAACACTGGAATTGCGACCATAGTCTGGTTAATAGGATCTAATGTTGGAGTTATTAAAGCACCCAGTATAAAAGCTAACACTATGGCCCATTTTCGATTTCGGGACAGAAATGATGGGCGTACTACCCCGATTCTGGAAAGGAAAAACAAAACGATAGGAAGCTCGAAAACAACCCCCATCCAAAATAATAATGAGAGCATTAAGCTGACATAGTTGCCAATTCTAATCATTGGAGTAGCGACATCACTACCAAACGTGATAAGAAATTTTACCGCTGGCGGAAATAGGACAAAGTAGCCAAAAGCCGCACCAAGAATAAAAATTAGTATGCTAATAGGCATCAATATATATAAATATTTTTTCTCCGTAGGCTTTAAGCCAGGAGAAATGAACATTGTTAATTGCCACAAAAGAAAAGGTAGTGATGCAAAAATTCCAGCTAGAAGTGACGCCTTCATAGCAATACCTATAAATTCTGTGAGATCAGTATATACAGGCTTTTGTTCTGGTAGTCCTGGGAACCCGCTAGCAGGTTCCATTAAAAACCGGAGTATCTGTTGATGAAATACAAAGGCAATTACTGTAAAAACCACAACAACGGCAGCAGACCAAGTAAGCCTACGGCGAAGTTCATCAAGATGGCCACCCAATGTCTGAGATTCGTTAGTCAAATATGATCACCCCAAAGAACTTTTTCCAGAAGCATCCTCATTTCCAACTTCTCGATTGCTTAGCGATTCTTCAGCTTCCATATCATTTTGTCCTAAGGAAACCTTTCTTTTTCTCCTAGAGTCAAAAGCTATGGGGCCTCCATAATTAACATCTAAATCGGACCCGGCATCTTCACTTGCAGAACTACTTGCAAAGTCTTCCTTATCAGCAGTAGGGAAAGTACCGTCTACATCAACATGCGGGATTTGCTGAGCAAACCTCTTAGCCTCCGCCATCAAATCTCCAAGCATCCGAGCTCCGGAAATCATCTTCTGAGGCCCCAATAATAGGAAAGAGATCAGTAGTATAACCAAAATTTCCAAGCTACCCATTCCTAGCATTGGTTTATACCTAGCATTGGTTTATATCCCCCTAATTATCTAAGATTTTCCCTTGAAGATAACATAAGACATTTCGTACATTTATCAAAATCGAATACTTCTAGTGCTCTATAAATTATTGGCTCCAATTCCATTTGAGTCAAAATTTCAGACAAAGCACATACAGGAAGGCCGACAACTGAGAAATAGCATCCATCTATTTTTTCTACCGGATTAAAAATATCATTCTGAATAGCATACGATCCGGCTTTATCCATCGGATCCCCAGTTTCGACGTAACGTCTTATATCCTCACAGTGGAAATTTCTTAAGTGAACGCTGGTTATAACGGAATTCTCAATGTGATGACCATTTGTAACATCATAAACACTTATCGCTGTTATCACAGAATGTTGATTGCCAGACAGTTTCTTTAAAGTTCCAAGGGCGTCAAGTTTGTCTATTGGTTTACCGATAACTTCATCCTGGAATGAAACAATTGTGTCAAACCCAAAAACACATGAATTCGATGGCACTTGATCACAAACACTCATAGCCTTTTGAAGCGCCAGTGATTCGACATACTCAATAATAGGCTCTTTATAGTCTCTTGTTCTCTCATCTCCAACTGGATCGATGAAAACAAAATCCAGCCCTAATCGGGCCAAAAAACTCTTTCGCCTCGGAGAGGATGTAGCAAAAACAAGAGTTAACGGTTCATTAGTTTTCAATGTGTAAACCATCCATCATATTCGTATAAACGCATACACCCTACATTCTTATACCACTCAACCATCAAGACTCAAAGTAGTGACACATTCAATATGGTAAGTTTGCGGAAACATATCTATAGGAGTCACTGTATCGATTTTATAACCTTGTTGCACTAACTTATCTAAATCTCGAGCCAAGGAAGGAGGATCGCAGGACACGTACGCGAGTTTAGTAGCTTTAGAGGAAATAACTGATTCAATTGCATCAGGGTGGCATCCTGTTCTCGGCGGGTCTAGAATAATTATGTCTACCTGATCTTTCAAATCTTTTAAAATTTCTTCAGTTTTCCCTTCAACATAATCAATATTATTAAGATCCTTCATCCCAAAAAGAGCATCCCCCACAGCAGCTTTCGACTCCTCTATTGCAATCACTTTACTTACCCTACTAGCCAGTAGTGCCGCAAAAACACCAACCCCTGCATATGCATCAACTAGAATCTCGTTTCCTTTTAAACTCAGCTTGTCCCCAACCATACCTATCATAAACTCGGCTTGTTTGGTATTGACTTGGAAGAATGAGGGTGAGGCTACTCTAAATTTTCTGTCCATTATTTTTTCTATGTACCATTTCTGTCCAGTCTCAAAATCTATCCTAGGTTCTTCTAATTTCGGCTGAATCAGGTAATCGTCTGTATTGGCTCCAACACGTACAGAAAGATTAGTTGTTTCCGAGGCATTTTCCTGCAATTTGGATAAGAAATCGTTAATTTTAGGATCCATCAACATACATTCATTAATTTTGACAAATCTTCTGGTTATTCGATTTGAAAATCCCAATTGCCCTCCGAAGCGAACTGTAAACCTCGCATGGTTACGGTAATTAAAACGTGCAGGCGCAGGGTGGGTATCAGACACGGGAATCCTCGAAAGAGTAGGGTAATCTTCAAAAATATTTTTAACTATGTTCCTTTTTAACTCAAGTTGGTGTTCATAGGAAATATGTTGCCACTGGCAACCGCTGCATGGTCCAAAATAGGGGCACGGTCCCGATATTCTATGCGGTGATGGTTCTAGAACTTCAGAAACTATCGCAGATATTTTGTTTTGGCGACGTCTCTTGTATCTATAAATTCTAGCTTTAACAAGTTCCCCTACAATTCCTCCGAATACTTCAACGGAAGCATTTTCAAAATCTGCAAGAGTATCTCCCAAAGGACCCATTGAAGTGAGTCGCAATTCAGCAAACTCCTTCGGAAAATCTAGTTCCCGCAATGGATCCCCTTCAATTGCTAATTTTTTATCCAAGTAACCCATGTGTTTACCATTTTTTTAAATTTACAATCTATAAACTAGTTAAATTGCCAGGCAGACCAAGCCGTAAGGTGAATAGAGTTACATCCCAATTCTTCTGCTATGATGATACTTGAGCTAGTCAACAAAAGGTGGAATATAAAATCTATGACTACCGAAAGACGGTTACCTACATGGTTCAAGGTAAAAATGCCTAGTGGGCCAAACTATTCCAAGCTTCATAATTTAATAAAGACGCAAGGACTAAATACGGTTTGTGAAGAGGCTCGCTGCCCAAATATGGGTGAATGCTGGGAACGAGAAACCGCGACTTTTATGATACTTGGAGATATTTGTACCAGGGCGTGCACATATTGCGCGGTTACTACGGGTCGCCCTGTTGGGCTTGATCTGGAAGAACCAAAAAGATTAGCAGAGACAGTAAAAACTCTAAATTTGAAATACGCCGTAATCACATCCGTGGATCGAGACGATCTACCAGATGGCGGTGCCTATATATTTGCCCAGTCCATAAAACAAATAAAGAAAAAAAGCCCATTATGCAAAGTAGAGGTGTTAACTCCTGACTTCCAAGGAGATTGGAACTCACTAGAAATAGTAACCAATGAAAATCCTGAAACATTCAATCACAATATAGAAACCGTCAGGAGAATCTTTCCTCGAGTCAGGGCCAAAGGTGACTACGATTTATCACTAAGGCTATTAGATAAAGTAAAGGATTTAATGCCAGATGGAGTAACCAAATCAGGAATGATGGTAGGACTCGGAGAAACTAAAACTGAAATTGTCGAAACAATGGAAGATCTCTTACAACACCGGTGCGATCTACTGACAATAGGCCAATATTTGAGACCTTCCCAAAAACACACGCCGATATCAAAATGGTATACGCCTCAAGAGTTTGAAAACTTAAGGGAAATCGGGCTACAAATGGGATTTAAGCATGTTGCGTCAGGTCCATTGGTCAGAAGTTCATACCACGCAGACGAGCAACACAATACCGCTATGAGGCAACAGGCACCTGAAGTCCTCTAAACTCAACGTCCCCTACCAAGTTTAGCGACAAATCAATCCGACGAAGGTAGTTTCCGAGGTTGCTGGAGTTCCATATCTATATCACAACATTGAATAACCCCATCCCCTGCTTTCGTGCATAAAACAGTTGTCCCGCAACCGTCACATTGGTATCTTCTACCAAGTTGATTAGACATTCACAATTTCCTCAAAACCAAATTTAAAACGAAAGGCCACCTACTTTTGAGACATCGGTTCGCCGCAACAGGAAACTGTGCCATCAGCACCTCTTGTGACGACAAATTCCGCCCCACACTTCCCGCAAAAATAGCGTTTGCCTGTTTCATTGGCCAAGATGTTCACCTCTTTAGTAGTAAAGATAACGAGTCCGAATTATAAAATGGGGTTCCGTGAAGGTCAACGATATTCCGATCGCAATTACAGTGAATTATTAAAAATACACAATCAATGAATTCTCAAATTATCCTACTTCCTCTATCACAGCTTGAGCCGAAACATAGTCCCTTCTACCGCCCTTAAAAACAGTAGGAATCAAGTAAAAAGTTTCTATACCAATCTCTCTATACTGCCTAATCAGATCAATTGTAATTTCATGTGCCAAACGTCCATTTTCTAGTTCTTGGTATAACCATTCTGGTACTGCGGCAAATGACACCGTATTTTTTTCAACCATCTGAATACCCCACATGATAGGAACATTTAAATTTTCACCGATGGAATCTTTATAAAAAGATAGAAATTTGTGAGGTAAATTAATATCGAAAACGGGCTGAGAAATCATAAAATCGCAACCCTGGTCCACCTTTGCCTTGGTTAGCCGCACTTCATTCTCCCAACCTCGAGAAAGATCCAATGCGGCACCTACACAAAATCTCGTCGGATATATCAATGGCTTTCCCTGATAATCTCTTCTATCATTCATCGCCTTTATGGAGGCTATTAGCTCTGTCGGCCCAGAATATTTCATGTCCACTTGCATACTTAAATGTCCGTCTACTGATTTATCTCCTGCTACTACCAATAAGTTACGCAGGTCTTTCAATTCCGCTCCCAACAAAAGACTCTGGATTGCCCTTTTATTCTCATCTCTGGTAGATATAGCAAACATGGACGGTACCTTGGTCTTATTTTGAATCCATTCGGCGACAAAAATAGGGTTCACTCTAACTGAATTACCCGGAGCATAGGCGACCATGAACATATCAGGTGTTAATTCATTCGCATCAGCCAATAAGTCGGGGTTACCTCCTTTTGGCGGGGAAAAATCGCACAAAACAAAAGGTTTATTAATTTTTCTATTAATTGCTTCTAATATATTATTCATATTAAAGCTAGACAATGAATTTGGTATTTGTATAGGTCCTGTCCAAACACTATAACAACTAAAAAGACCCTCTGCTTAACACAGAGGGTCTTTTTTCGTCACATCATGTTCCAGCTAATGGAAGTCTATTTCCACCCAATATCTCCCTTACCGTTGGGGCATAAGGAAACTCTGTGCCCTGAATTACATTTGTATCTCTCTTCTCTCACCTCTCGCCGTTTACCGGATAGTGAGGATTGGGCCATACCTGACCCGCAAAAAGGACAGCTAACACCATACATTACTCTATTTCTCACTCGATAAACTTTAACGTGGGTGACAACATCAGCAAGAGCGCGGAATTCTCCCATGTATCGGATTACATACCGCGTACCTGTACCAATTAAAGTATTACCTTTTTTCTCCTGGGTAGGAGGAACATACTCGTAGTCAACGAAACCACAATTCAGGCATTCAGAATCTTCATAATTCACTCTTAACAAGGAAGAACATTTTGGGCAGTGTGTTTTATTTTGCTTTGCTATTTCTACCGGATCAGGTACAGGCTGTAGCCTTCTAGGTATTAGTGGTACTCTAGGCTTAGCAGGAGCAAAAGGGTTCGTTGTTTGTATAACCATTATTTAAGACCTCTCCTCACAATGCATATTCCACAGTTGGTATATGCTACTTTTTAATTCGATTTCCAGATATGAAAGCCAAAACAGGCAGAGGGATTTGACCATTTCAACATTATTCTAAATTATTTTTATCATTTTCTTATACTAATCAAAAAAAAGTCAAGCGTTTATATCTAAATTTTTGTTTAATTTGGTATTTTCATAATATTTCTTTTGTGTTTACAAACTTACTGAAATAATTTATAGCTTGGGCTAATACCTCACTTTTCGATGGTATTCTATTTCTCAAAAACAATCCCATACCACGTTAAATTTGAATCCGTAACAAATTGACACCCTTTGATTAGCCTTGCTGTATTTCGTTCCGTTTGGCTCTTTGGGTTAGCGCTACGTATAATAAGAAGAGACCCATAAATTGACCTAAACTAAATAGGAGCAAACCATGTCTTTAAACATCATTGTCTGTGCAAAACAGGTGATGGATCCAGAAACTCCAATATCCGCTTTCAGTGTAGATGAAGAGGCCAAAAGAGTTGTCCCGGCCCAGGGTATTCCTCCAGTGGTGAATGGATTTTGTGAAAATGCAGTGGAGGCAGCTTTAAAAATAAAAGAAGCCGAAGGTGATGCCACAATCACGGTGATTTCTGTCGGAAATGACTTTGTGATGGACGTTATGAAAAAACCCCTCTCAATGGGTGCAGACCAGATGGTTCTAGTACAGGATCCTGCAACTGAAAAGTTGGACGCTTTAGGCACGGCAACCGTATTGGCGAAAGCCATTGAGAAAATAGGTGGGGCGGATATCGTCATATGTGGGCAACAGGCTTCGGATTGGGACAACGCACACGTACCCCTAGGAATATCAGAAATGTTAGGTATGGCCTGTCTATCTGAAGCAAGAAGCATCGATGTAGGGGACGGAAGTGTCACAGTCGCAAGCTCGCGACCTGACGGCTATGAAGTATTTGAAGCCAGCCTACCATGCCTTATCACTGTCAACAATGAAATCGGAGAACCGAGATATCCTACTCTTAGGGGAATTATGCAAGCCAGTAGAAAAACCCCTGAAACCTGGACCTTAAACGATCTCAACATATCTGAATCAGACGTATCACCAGTTTTGACCCTGTCCGAACTTTTCATACCTGTCAGTGACAGGCAATGCGAAATTATAGAAGGGGAAGATGAAGCTGATTCAGGTAGATTACTCGCCCTAAAATTACGAGAGGAAAAGATCATTTAATCTACCAACATAATGTAACACGGAGTTATCACAATGTCCGAAATACTTATATTTGCAGAAATCGAAGAAAACGAACTTCATTCCACCAGCGGTGAGCTAATAGCCGCTGGCAGAAAAATGGCAGATAGCACTGACAACAGTGTCTCTGCAGCTTTAATTGGAGGTAACCAGAAATTGGCTTCTGAGTTAATAACCTTAGGAGCTGACAAGGTTTATTTAGCTGATGATGACACCTTACGGGAAGGCATAGCGGAAGTTTATATAGCCGCTTTGCACAAAATATGTCTCGAAGTGGAACCTATCGTGATAATCACTTCGAAAAGTCCGATTGGAAGAACCGTAGGACCACGAATAGCATACAGATTAGGGACGGGAATCGCCCAAGATTGTACTGACGTATCGTTGGATAATACTTCTAAAAGAGTGACTGTTACAAGACCAGTTTACGGGGGCAATGCGATGGCAAAGTTTACCTTTGCAGACAAAAACCCTCAAGTGATGACGATGAGACTAAAGGCATTTGAACCTGCCGTTCCCGAATCGGAACGAAGTGGTGAAATAATAGAATTCAACATATCAATAGACCAATCTGAGATCAAATCTAAGCTTGTGGAAACGGTAAAACAAGAATCAGAAGGAGTTAGACTTGAAGACGCGTCAGTGATCATTGGCATGGGAAGAGGTCTTGGTGGCCCTGAACCATTCTCTCAACTAGAAGACCTAGCCAAGGTTTTCAATGGGGCCGTGGGAGCCTCTAGAGCAGTATGCGACGCCGGGTGGTTAGACCATTCTTATCAGATAGGACTAACAGGGAAAACAGTAACCCCTGATGTTTATATTACCGTAGGCATATCTGGTGCCAGTCAACATATGGCTGGCTGCTCAGCTTCAAAAAATATCGTAGCAATTAACAAAGACGGTGATGCCAATATATTCAAAGAGGCGAGCTTCGGGGTTGTCGGCGATTGGGAAAAAATATTACCTGCTTTCACCGAGACCGCCCGGGAACTACTAGATTCTTAAATGTGTGCCACATCCATGCGTGTAGAAATTTGAAAATTGTGAAGTTGGTACAAGATTGTGAACGGAAATAATTTCCAAGACGATATCGAGGAAATTAAAAAAACCTTGTTAGAAGCCGATGTTATATCGCTGTTTTTTCCATATTTTGGAAAAACTGTGCTCTTTGATATCCGGTCCAATGAGACTGATGGCCCCGCTGTAATTCTAACAGACATGGTCAGAAGTCCTCGAGAGAGAATTAGAAGTATGGAAAAGCTGAGACCAGGATTTGATGATCCTGAAAAAATGGTATTGATACCTTGGGTCAGATATCTGGAAACATTAATAGATAGCGGCATTTGGAATCTAGTTGTCAATAAACTAGAAGAAACTAGTTATGTAGACCCACAGACTTCAACAGATGAAATTCTAGTAAAACTACGCAACCTAGAATATATTGAGCTTGCCAACGCCATTAAGGGACGATCATATAAAACGCTTTGGTCTCGGCACGAACAAAAATAAACCCAAAAAACTTACGGATTTTTAAGGATTGATATTCGAATGTTAGGATTTATAGGAGGAACCGGGGCAGAAGGTAGAGGTTTGGCTTTGAGGTTCGCAATGACCGGATTAAGTACTTTTATCGGATCAAGAGAACCGGAAAGAGGCCTAGAAGCGGCTGAGAACCTTCTTTCACAATATGACGGATTGGATGCCAATCTCATTAGAGGCGGCGCTAATGAAGAAGCCGCCGGCGAATGTGAAATAGCAATCATCTGTACACCCTACGCAGGACACAAATCGACATTACTTGGATTAAAGGAAGCGCTCAAAGGAAAAATCGTAGTGGATGTAGTAGCCCCACTATCGTTCCAAAAAGGATCTATTTCTGCTATAAATGTGGAAGAAGGGTCGGCAGCCCAACAAGCTCAAATATTAATGCCCGATTCTAAAGTAGTGGGAGCTTTCCAAAACATCAGCGCAGAAGATCTTCTAATACCGAATAAAGAAATTCCATGCGACGTGATAGTTTGTTCGGACAATCAATCAGCCAAGGAGCGAATAATGGTCCTTGGAGAACACATACCTGGAGTTAGAAGCTTGGATGGAGGTAATTTAGAAAATGCTCGATATGTTGAACAGCTCACCGCGCTTCTTATAAATATAAACCGAATTTATAAAACCCATTCATCCATAAAAGTTATGGGTATTTAGGGAGAGGTATATTCGTTAAATTAACTAAACCTTTTACAAAATCGATTGTTATTGTCATTCTGCTAGGGTTAGCTTGTATCGCTGACTTGAAACATCCTATCTTGTTTGCTTCAAATCCTGATGACTGGTCTGAAAAATCTAACATTAAACACCAGTTAAACTATCCAAACTACGTAATTTTTTTTCTATCCGACATATATGAGGGGGAAGTTTCTGAAGTTCGTTTGAATTATTCATTCAATAATTCAAAGGTTTGGTCATATAAATATGCTGATACTGCTAACCAAGACAAAAATCAATTTGAAGTTTTATTGGAAACCGGAAAAGGAAACTACATTCCTCCAGGTACACGAATCACATATTTCTTTGATATAACTTCTGGAGGTAAAACTTATACTTCCAAACCAAACCAATTCTATTATTTAGATCCATCCGTGACCTGGAAATCCACTACATCAAAACATCTAACTCTAATATGGCATGATAAGAGTGAAAAAGAAATAAACTCCATTGTAAAAAAAGTCATCGAATCCAATCTGCAGTTAACAGAACTCCTGGAATTACCCAATCCGCTACCAATTACTGGCGTTATTTTGAATAGTCGACAGGAAGCAGAAAAAGCATTCCCCAAAATAAGCGAAGGCGCACTCGACGAAGATCTTTATGGTGGGTTCGCTTTCTCCGATTACAACACTTTCATCATTACCGGGGCAGCTCCAAACGGAATAGTCCATGAAAGCACTCATCTAATAGTGAACCAGTCCTTAAAATCCCCTGTAACACGCCTGCCAGCCTGGCTCAATGAAGGACTAGCTATGTATTTCGAGGAAAAACAACATTTGTGGCGTGCGGATAGAAAAATATTGCAAGACTATGTGTCAGGCCATTGGTTTGATATCCGCAACATGCAAACTGTGCCAGGCAAGCCTTCAGATGTTAGACTATTTTATTCAATTTCCGAATCTTTCGTTGATTTCTTATTTTCAAAATATGGAAGTAGAAAAATCAAAGACCTGTTAAATAATCTCGATTCTGGAAAATCAGTAGATGAAGCTATGTTATCCACCTATGGAACCCCATTAGAAACAATCCAGTCAAATTGGATAAATGCTCTTTCAAATAGATTCGAAAAGAAAATTAATATAGATATAGGAAGTTTCGGCACATCCTTAATACTAACAAGTGTTTTCTTAATTGCATTATCCGTATCTGTAGTTGGTTGGCTTAAATACAAGCTTTCAGATCATAATCCCGAGGATCACTTGAGAGAGGATGAATATGAGGAGGGATATTGGGACAAGAAATAAATTGGATCCACTATAATGATCTTATTAACCGAGCATACTTAAAAGAATAAAGGAGAATTCTTGGCAGTACTACCGATACTTGAGATTCCCCACCCGGTGTTGAGAAAAAGAGCAAAAAAAGTACGATCTATAACAAACAGAGAACTGAAATTAGCCTCTGATATGGTTGACACGATGCGGGAAAACGGGGGTGTGGGATTAGCGGCAAATCAAGTCGGTGAACTTAGGAGAGTCATTGTACTGCAGATGCCTGATGAGCAAGACGCAAGAATATATTTCAACCCCGAAATAATGAGACGATCCGGGTTAAGAGAAGTGGAAGAAGGTTGTCTTAGCCTTCCTGGCTTCAGAGGTATCGTTAACCGATCGGTCTGGATAAAATTTCAAGGAGTGGATCACACAGATCAGTTCGTCAAATTTAAAGCTGAGAATTTACTGTCACAGGCTCTCGAACATGAGATAGATCATTTAAACGGTATTTTATATACAGACCATCTAGCTGCCCATCAAGAACTGTACCCTATTCCAATAGTAGAGGAAAACCAGCAAGAACAGGTCGAGGAATCTATTGAAATCCCTGCTTCTCTAAAAATAGATTGATCCATTAATATGATATGAACCCCCCGGAATCTGAAAATCACCTATTACCCCCGACAGTAAAGTACATTGCAGAATCAACCAATCTGGCGGATATGGACATGTTCCTCGTTGGTGGCGTATTACGAGATTCAATTTTAGGAACAACCAATCCAGATATAGATATCGCGGTCATCGGAAGTTCATTGGACATGGCAAAAAAAATTGCTCAGACCACAAACTCTAAATGGTTTCCTCTAGATATGGAAAGAGACATTTACAGAGTGGTTTCAGGAAATTATAAAAGCAACATACAAATTGATATAGCCTCGGTTCAAAATAACATATCTATTGATGTTTCTAGACGCGATTTTACTATCAACACTTTGGCTTTGAATTTAAAGAACGTTGATACTAGTAAACCTACCCCTGAATTTAAATTATCCGACATCATTGACAACCATGGAGGAGTGAAAGACCTTCAAAGTGGTTTCTTAAAGATGACGAATTGTAAAGTGTTCCGTGAAGACCCTTTAAGGATTTTAAGGGCCGTCCGGCTGAAGGCCCAGTATAACTTTGAGATAGACAAAGACACAGAAACTCAGATCAAAAAAAATAGTGCTCTGCTTACCAAAGTGTCCCAAGAACGTATAAGGGAAGAATTTTTAAAATTACTTTCCATGAACAACACTGTATGCAATCTAAAAAAAATGGATGAATTGAAGATATTAACCACAATTATCCCTGAATTAGAATCAGCTAGAAAAACTACTCAAAATTCCAAGCATTATTGGAACGTTCTCGAGCATATGATTCAGACTGCCGGACAAATAGAATATATAGTAACCGGTAAACAAAACAACTTGGGATCATTTCCTAAATTTCTGGATAATCACATTCGCATAAACAAATTCCAAAAAGATTATTTTAATGAAATATATTCTGACGGCTGCAGTAGACTTACCTTACTAA
>CEVA01003394.1_pt1 | contig 21373 bp, 15 predicted proteins | sample 361521 | NCBI WGS metagenome assembly CEVA01 (sample SAMEA2622823, study PRJEB7988) | marine metagenome | isolation source: saline water (ENVO:00002010), including
TGTTGGGTTAAGTCCCGCAACGAGCGCAACCCTTGTCGTTAGTTGTATTTTTCTAGCGAAACTGCCTCTAAAAAAGGGGAGGAAGGTGGGGATGACGTCAGGTCAGCACGGCTCTTACGTCTTGGGCCAGAAACACGCTACAATGGTCGTTACAGAGGGTTGCTAAGGAGCGATCCGGAGCTAATCCCAAAAAGACGGCCCCAGTTGGAATTGCAGGCTGAAACTCGCCTGCATGAACGTGGAGCTGCTAGTAACTGCAGGTCAGCACACTGCGGTGAATACGTTCTCGGGGGTTGTACACACCGCCCGTCACGTCATGGAAGTCGGCAACACTTGAAGTCGCTGGGCCAACCCTTAGGGGGGGCAGGCGCCGAGAGTGGGGTCGGTGACTGGGACGAAGTCGTAACAAGGTAGCTGTACCGGAAGGTGCGGCTGGATCACCTCCTTTCTAGGGAGCGGTGCCTGGGTTCATCAAGACCCTGGTTACCTCCTAGGTCGATCGGCAAGGGAAATCAGTTATGAAACACCGGGTTGAGCCGGATCCTGATTAATCAGGAAGAGCTCCCCGACTGCGGACTGCTGGTTTCGATAGAAAGCTTGCCGACCACTTAAAGCTCTTAATTGAGCTAAACGTTAACAAATCGTTTCCTTTCACTATTCAGATGTTAAGGATAAGGGGCCACATTGTAGGCCCCTTTTTCATTGATCTTGGGGCTGTAGCTCATCTGGGAGAGCGCCGCCTTTGCAAGGCGGAGGTAGGGGGTTCGAGTCCCCCCAGCTCCACCAACCCCATAATACAAACCATAGAACAAGTTTGAAAAATGTATCAATACAGTTATTATTCACAGATCAATTGACTATACGAATAGCTATATTATTTTTAGTTTAAATCTATGGAGATATTTATATGGTCCATACAATTGGAAACACAAAGCAGGTTTTCGTCGACTGGGATCTTATAGAAGCAGGTAATGGTCTTGCTCGATATTACGATACAAAAAACCAATCAAAAGTTCATCCAACTACACATGAAATGCCCTATGGAATCCAGATACAGGTCCATTACCCACGAATAGATAATGAACCGATCATGGTTCCAAACAAAAAATCCGACGGGGCATTTATTTGCTATGTTTCTATATTTGAAGATGATGGCATCTACCGGATGTACACTATGAACTGGGGTGATGTACGTCTAGGATGGGATAACCCTTATCAATACTTTCTAGCCTATGCAGAATCTACAGACGGGATTAATTGGCATAAACCAAAAATAGGAGAGATATCTTGTAATGGATCAACCAACAATAGCCTGGTTTATGCCGGTCATGCCTCACCAGCATTCAAGGATCCAAATGGAAAACCTGGAGAAAGATATAAATTAGTTTGCGTAGATCGTAGTAATGGTAAAACCAATCTCTTTGGCGCAGTATCAAGTGATGGAAGAAGATTTAAACCGATACAGAAACCACTTCTTACTAACTACCACAGTGACACACATAATGTGATTACTTTCGACAAAGAAAGGGATATTTATATCGGTTATTTTCGAGGTAAAATGCACGGCCGTCGCACAGTACGAACGATAGCCTATGCTGAAACAAGTAACTTTAACGATTGGCCAGTACCAGAAGTTATAGTTACACCAGATGTTAAAGATCCACCAGATATGGATATTTACACAAACTCTTATACCCGGTGGCCAGACACAAATACACACCTTATGTTTCCAGCTTTTTACCAACGTAGACTAGATGAAACAGAAATCCATATTATGACCAGTAGGAACGGTAAGCTCTGGGAAAGACCTTTAAACAAACCGATTATTCCAAATAATATACCTAACAGTGAATTTAGTGGCAGCGTTTATGCAGGGTGCAATCTTATAAGGGTGAGGCCAGGGGAATGGTCATTACCAATTTCACCAAGACCATCTTCTCACAATTCATATCAGTATCCAGAAGGAATGACCAGCGAACTGAACCGAGGGTCAGTCTATTTAGCATCATGGCGAGAGGACGGGATCACATCACTAGAAGCTGAGACTGAAGGTGAATGCACTACAATCCCTATAATATTCACTGGTAGTAGGTTAGAAGTAAACGGATGGACTCGTTTCGGGGGTAGCATAGCATTTGAACTAGTTGATGCTTCAAATGAAAACAACTATACAAACGCCAATGCTATTCCCGGATTTTCTTTTGCAGACAATGATTTCTTTTCAGGCGATAGTCTTAATCATCAAGTAAGCTGGAATGGTAATCCAGACGTTTCATTTTGTGCAGGTAAACCAATCAGAATCAGACTGAAAATGAGGAGATCACGGCTACACGCATTTCGTTTCAGAGAAGCCAAGCATTAGAAAACAACAAAATGCTGAGTACAACAGAAGTAATTCTTAATTTACGTGCTAGTCTTATAATTGGTACGATATGGACTTCAATTAGTTAAAGTTAAGTTTGATTTGAAGAAAGGTTCTTTAATTCATGACACTATTCCGTACAGGAGTAGACATCGGTGGAACATTTACTGACGTAGTCTTCATAGGTGACGATGGAATTGTGGAAGTAATAAAGGTATCCAGTACTCCAGAAGACTACAGTATCGGGGTGATAAATGGTGTCACACAAGGTATGGAATATCTGGGGATAAAACCTAAGAACATTTCAGAATTAAGCCACGGCTTTACCGTAGCCACCAACGCAATTCTTGAAGGTAAAGGTGAGCCGACAGCTCTTATAACAACGTTCGGATTTAGAGACATATTGGAACTCACGCGTATAAGAACCCCTAACCTATATGACCTTTATTATCAAAAACCGACCCCGTTAGTTGAGCGACGGCTTCGGTTAGAAGTTCGTGAACGGATAAATTATAGAGGTGATATTCTTGAGAATTTAAATGTGACTGATGTGGACAAGGCAATTGCCTTTATTGAAAATGAAGGAATCAAATCAGTCGCAATTTCGCTACTTCACTCTTATGCAAACCCGGTCCATGAAAATATAATAGCTGACGCATTTAAAAATGCAATCCCCGAAATAAATCTCTCGATATCAAGCGAAATCCTCCCGGAAATGAGGGAATACGAAAGAACAAGCACTACAGTAATAAATGGATATGTAAAACCGGTCGTAGAACAATATCTACTAAAATTAAATAAGGAATTGAAGTTAATCGGTATCAATGTCCCTTTAACTGTTATGCAGTCGAATGGCGGTCTTATGCCATTAAGTTTAGCTACATCTAAACCAATTTACTGTATCGAATCGGGGCCTGCCGCAGGAGTGGTAGGCGCTCATAAAGTTGGTCGACGTCTTCAAGAAAGTAATCTTATTACCTTTGACATGGGAGGCACTACAGCAAAAGCCTCAATTATTGAAAACCATGAAATGCTACTAGCCCCTGAATACGAAGTCGGCGGAGGGATGAATATAGGCCATCGACTGCTAAAAGGATCAGGCTATATGCTAAGAGTCCCTACTATTGACATTGCTGAGGTAAGTGCAGGTGGTGGCAGTATAGCGTGGGTGGACAAAGCCGGAGGAATCCAATCAGGTCCACAGAGTGCCGGAGCTGTGCCAGGGCCTGTATGCTATAACCTTGGTGGAAAGCAGCCTACAGTAACCGATGCAAATGTTGTACTGGGATATTTAAATCCCAAAGCTCTTCTAGGGGGTAATTTCCCAATAGATTCTGGGAAAGCCCATTCAGCTATAGATTCTCATATAGCAAAAAATACAGGGTTATCATTAATAAATGCCGCTAGAGGTGTACATTCTATAGTGAATTCGAACATGGGGCGTGCTTTACGATCAGTCTCAAGCGAGAGGGGTAGAGATCCAAGGAAATTTAGTCTTATGGCTTTTGGAGGAGGAGGTCCTATCCATGCTGCAGGACTGGCTGAAACACTGGGAATATCAAGGATTCTAATTCCACCTTCACCTGGAGTTTTCAGTGCTTTTGGTCTTCTTTTTGCAGATATAGAACACCATTTCGTTAGAACTCATTTCAAAACCTTTGACGATCTTGTTCTAGATCAATTAACAAAAATCGTTAACGAATTGATCGATGAAGGCAAAACCTTACTAACTTCCGAAGGATTCGCCGAAACATCTCATGAAATAAAAATCCAACTCGACATGAAATACTCTGGACAAACATCAGAACTAACAATAACTATTCCTAATACAATTTTTAACCAAGACTCGCTCTCAGAAATATCCGAAATATTTATGGAAGAACATGAAAAAACGTACGGATATAGAGTGAACGAACATTTACAATTAGTCTGCATTAGGGTGATAGCCAGAGGCTCTACAAAGCAAAATCGAATACCTGACAGCTTAAAAATACCATCTGGTACAAATTCAGAAATGGAAGACAGAAACGTGTATTTTAATTCGTCTCAGAAATGGATTATGACTCCAATAATTGATCGTATTCAACTCGATTCAAACTGGTTCAAAGGTCCACTAATCATTGAAGAATATGATTCAACTACCGTTATACCTCCACTATGGAAAACCCGCTTAGATGAAGCTCATAACATCGTAGTAGAAAAATATGAATAGCCTCTTTATCAAAATCAAATAATAACTGGGAAACAACATGCTACCTGAAGAAAATCTTGATCCTATAACACGAGATGTCATCCGTAATTATCTTTATAGCGCAGCTGACACAATGGCAGTTACAGTAGTCAGGACCGCTCGTTCCGCAGTGGTGAAAGACGGTATGGATTTTTCTACTGCAATTTTTAATTCAGATGGAGAGCAAGTAGCTCAGGGCCTCACTTTGCCACTCCATATGGGAGCAATGCAGCCCGCTCTGGATGCAGTAAGGGAATATTTCCAAAACGATATAAATCCAGATGACGTTTTTATCAATAATGATCCATATGAGGGAGGAAGTCACCTTCCTGATATTTTCTTATTTAAACCTATTTTTTACAATGACACCCTTGTTGCATGGACCTCAGTAATAGCACACCAAACCGATATTGGAGGCCGGGTTGCAGGCGGCAATGCCTGTGACAACACTGAAATATACCAAGAAGGACTTCGCTTACCTCCAATAAAGCTTGTAGATAGAGGTATAAGAAATGACGCGGTCTGGAGAATTCTTAATAAGAACGTACGTGTACCTGACATGGTTCAAGGTGACATACTTGCACAGATATCGGCTGTTAAACAAGGAGAACGTGATGTTCTTCAGCTTCTAGATGAATATGGTATTGAAACTCTTAAAACATACATGTCAGAAATTATCGACTATACAGAAGATCTGACCAGAGCTGAAATAGAAAGCCTACCTGATGGATCATGGGGTTTCTCAGACTACGTAGATGATGACGGGTTCAATCCTGAACCAATAGAAATCAGGGTAAAAGTAACAATAAAAGACGACAATATGACCGTGGATTTCACGGGTACATCTCCACAGGCAAAAGGGTCAATTAATCCTAACCTACCGTTTACCAAATCTGCCGTTTATGCTGTATTCAAATGCCTGACAAACCCAGATATTACGGCTAACTCCGGATTTTTCAAACCTTTTCATGTGATAGCACCTGAGGGCTGCTATGTAAATCCTCAACATCCAGCCCCAGTTGCAGCTAGAGGACTTGGAGGATTTCGAATTGCACACGCAGTTTTCGGAGCTATGTCTAAAGCTCTGCCAAAAAAAGTACCTGCAGCCTGGGGAGGCGGTGAAGTAGGTGTTAGTTTCGGGGGATATGATAAAGACGGTAAAGCATTCGTATTTGTAGAATTTGACAACGATGGTCCCAGAGGAGGTGGCCCACTGACTGATGGTGCGGATGGAGCTGCGGCTCCTATACACAACATGGCAAATACTCCAATTGAATCTATAGAATCAAACCATCCTCTACTGGTAAAGAGATACGGTTTTATATCTGACACAGAAGGTGCAGGAAAATACAGAGGGGGCTTAGGTATGGTAAGAGAATTCGAATTACTTAATGATGAAGCCATCCTACAAATACGCTCTGATAGAAACAAATTCCTTCCTTGGGGGACCCAGGGAGGGTCTCCAGGAAGTCGTTCATTTAACATTCTAAACCCTGAAACTGAAAGTGAGATACTTCCATCAAAATTTATACGGACTTTAAAAAAGGGTGATGTCTATCGCATGATACAACCTGGTGGTGGTGGTTATGGTGATCCTCTCGAAAGGGATCCTAAATCAGTTTATTCTGACATCCAGCAAAACAAAATCTCGTCAGAACGTGCCTTTGAAGTATATGGAGTAGTGATCGATAAAGACAAAGGCAACTTAAATATTGAAGAAACCGTGTCAAGACGAAAGATTATGATTTCAAATCGAGATAAATTCTCAATGGAACCTGAAGTTATACCAGCAAAACAAATATTTACAGATGATACCCCACCGATCCTTTAACCAGACTAATAACCTATCTAATCGTATCAATCACTTACATCTTATAGGGTAAAATATTTGCCACTGAAATCAATCTTTTGAATTGAAAGGCAATCTTAATGTCTCAGGAAATTAATCCTTCTGTATTTCGACAAATTGAAAATAAAATAGATTCAATGTGTGCTGCTAATAAAATAGTCGGAGCGTCAATTGGTATCACATCCGCTAATGATTTGATATGGACTTACAATTTTGGATACTCTGATTTCAATTCACAAACTCGTCCTGATGAAAACACTATTTACCGAATTGCATCGATTACCAAAACATTTACTTCAACTTCAATTTTCCAGCTCCGAGACAAAAACAAACTTGATCTAGATGACCCAATAACCAAATATATACCCGAATTCAAAAAGGCTGATGCGAGCCCAACATCTATTGAGGAGGTGACAATAAGGCGTTTACTGTGCCATCATTCAGGAATAATAGCTGAGGCTCCCAGTAACGAACCGTACTGGACTATTAAAAAAATACCCGATGTAGATAACATTCTTGCAAATATACCTTCGATAAAAATAGTCGCAGAACAAGATACAATTTTCAAATATTCCAACCTTGGTTTTGTACTACTAGGAGAGGTAATCTCCCGGATATCAGGGATTAAATATCAAGATTATGTGACTAACTCAATTCTAATCCCATTAGGAATGAGATCAACGGTTTTTAATCTGGATAATAGTCTTAAAAACCGATTTGCTACTGGCTATCAGTCCAGTAAGGATAGTTCTATTATAAACCCTGTCGAGGATGAAGACCTAAGAGGCTACGTTGCAGCCGGACAACTTTATTCAACGATCCAAGATCTTTCCAAGTGGACAAGTTTACAATTTGATTCCGATCAAAATAACCAATCCTCAAAACAAATAATTGGCTATCGATCTTTAAGAGAAATGCAACGACCAACAATCATGGATAACCAGTGGACAACAGGATACTGTCTACCATGGATAGCCCGGAAAATTTCAGATGAAATAGTCCTGAGACATACAGGGTTTACCTACGGATTCCGTGCCGATTTAAGCTTTGTTCCAAAACAGCGCTTAGGAGTAATTGTATTATCCAATACCGTACCAGAATTACCTCCTCTAACCAATCTAATTCTGGAACATATTCTAAATTCCCAGGCCCCTCTAAAAGATAACGAAAATATAACCGCTACTACAGTACTTCAAAAAGAACTACTTGGACTTTACAGCGGAGAACTAGGTTTAACACTGAAGGTCGAATACATTAATTCATCATTACAGGTAAACCTAGTAGATGATACTGCACTAGGATTCGCCCCAGGTCCATTGACTAAAACTAGTAAAGCTGACATCTTTGTAGCAAATCAAGGGAGATGGTTTGGAGAACAAATTAAATTCCTGCGCGATAAAGATGGATTTGTTTACGCCCTAGATCTTGGTCCATTTAGGTTCACAATGGATAAGAAATAAAACCGTTAACCTTTCAAATACTGATATTGCATTAAAAATTCGGACAATTGATTATTTTCAAAAGATATATATACATCAAGAACCTGACAGCTCTAACTTTTGTCCAATCCTGTTAAGTTTGAATATCTTCATCATAGGTAACCTTCATGATAGATTTGATAATAAAAAACGGTATTGTAATAGACGGTAGCGGTACCCAAGGCATAAAAACCAATATAGCCATTGATAACGGAACAATTGTTGATATTGGCCAACTAGACGGAGTGGGATCACGCAAATTAATAGAAGCAACTGGCATGATCGTATGTCCAGGTTTTATCGATATCCATAGCCATTCTGACTTTACTATACTGGTAGACCCTCGCGCCCAAAGCGCTCTTTCACAAGGGGTTACTACAGAACTTATCGGAAATTGCGGACATGGATGTGCTCCAATCACCAAATCAGACCGTTATATATCAAACATATATGGATACAATCCCTTAATTGAAATCGATTGGAAAACTACTGCCGAATATATGAATAAAATTGAAACAGCAAGTCCAGCCATAAATATTGCAACACTAGTACCAAATGGCAACCTACGATTAACAGCTATGAGATACCCAGACCAGCAGGCAACTAAAGACGAAGTTGACCAGATGGCATATCTACTTGAAGAAGGCCTGGAAGCAGGTGCTTACGGATATTCTAATGGTCTCGAATATCCACTTGAAAGCAGCGTTTCCGAAGAAGAAGTTTTCCAACTATGTAACTTAGTGGCCAAATCCAACGCACTTTATGCTACACACGAAAGGAACAAGGATATACGTGCTGTAGAAGCAATCGAAGAGGGTATCCGAGTAGCAAAAAAGACAGATGTACGCCTGCAGATATCACATATTATACCAAGACACGGAAGCCCACCAGCATCACTAGAAAAAATTATTAAACTGGTAGATGAAGCACGTCAATCCACACTAGACGTTTCATTCGACGCACACACAAGACTACATGGAATATTAAATGCTTCCGCTGCTCTACCTCAATGGGCAATTAGCGGTACAAAAGAAGATATTCAAAAAAATCTCAAAGATCCCATGTCACGGGATAAAATAAAGTCACATGTAAGTATTGTCAGTAATCTCAGTATTGTTGGATGGGATCGAATGTATCTCTTTTCCAGTTGGGCTAAACCAGGTTTAGTTGGCAAATCTTTTGAAGAATTAGCGGATTCAGGACAAGATCCTTTTGATGTTTTACTAGACATTCTTATGTTTGAAGTTGAAGACCTTCATAAATCCTTGATCATATGCCGTGCATATGAAGAAGATTGGCTCAGACAAACATTTCTGCATCCACAGTGTGCGCTTGAATCAGATGCTACTACGCTATGTCCTAATGGGCCATTATCTGAAACACAATTTCTTGGAGCGTATACCTGGGCAGCATGGTTCTTTAGACGCTTTGTTACAGAAAAGAAAGATTTCACTCTTGAGCAAGCTATCCACAAACTAACCTACCTTCCAGCCGAACGTATAGGACTGAAAAACAGAGGTCTACTACAAAAAGGGGCATGGGCTGACATAGTAGTTTTGGATCCCGAAAATTTTCGGGAAAATGGTACTCTAGACAATCCAAACAAACTTGCCAGTGGAGTGCTACATGTTCTGGTAAATGGTTCAATCTCAATTGAAGATAGTAAATTTACAGGAATCAGAAACGGCCAAATGCTCCGTCGATAACAAAATATTGGAGCTTCAAAATCAATGTCGTATAATCAACAAATAAAATTACTCATATCAGGAAAATACATTGCCTAAAAATATCATGGACCGCTTACACAATAATGAACTCCTATTAATGGATGGAGGAACAGGCACGGAATTACAACGAAGAGGAATCGGTATAGCACGAGGCATAACACCTGGCGGAGATATTGGTCCATGGTCAGCCAGAGCCCTGAGTGAATCTCCGGAAACTGTAAGTGCGGTACACGAAGACTATTTGAAGGCGGGGGCTGACATAATTATCACGAACACGTTTTGGAGTAATCCTACAAGGCTTGAAATGGATGGTATAGGTGATAGGTGGAAAGAGTATAACAAGATAGGCGGTGAACTTGCTGTAAAAGCAAGAGATTCTATCAATCCAGATGCATATGTAGCAGCCGGAATAGCTCCACCAGATAACGATTATCCTGACACGTTCAAAGAACTACGCGGACAGGCAGAAGTATTAGCGGAAACAGGGGTAGACATATTGTTACCTGAATACGTCGGATCTTTCAACGACTGCCAGCAGGCAGTGGATGCTTGCTCAGGAATAGGATTACCAGTTTTTCTTGGAGTCAAGCACGTGAATGAGCGAATGAAAGATCCTGTTGGACTTGTTAAGGCACTGGAAGGGCGAAAAGTCGATGCGATACTTGCAATGTGTACACTACCTGACCTGACTTCAGAACGGCTACCGGAATTGAGAAAAGCATTCGATGGAGTAATAGGAGTCTATGCAAATATAGGGTATGAAACCCCTAGCAAAGTAACTGGTGATCCAAACCAGCAAATGAGGCAAATAAATTGGGGAAATAACTCCCCCGAAAAATATGCAGCTTACGGAAAAGAATGGATTAATATGGGCGCCCAGATTATCGGAGGGTGCTGTGCGACTGGACCAGAACACATAGAAGCTTTGAAACCTATAGTCAAAGGATAATCCTAAGACAAATACTTACAATTCAGGTCAATTGAAGCCAATCGTGTCCATGTTCATCAAAACGGGAGTACAAATCCAAAACTGCCCGATTTGAAATTGGAAGCTCCTCTTCAACCAATTTTACGTTCGACAATACATGTTCAGGATTGTGTGTTCCTACAATCACTGTATCTACTTCCTGGCTGGCTAATACAAATCCCATTGATAAAATATGAGGACTAGCTGGACTGTCCGCAATCGGACCCTTCTCAGACATTATTCCGTAGCGTCGAAAATATTCATCAGCATATGGGTAAGGAGATCTGGATTTACCCCAAGCTCCATTGCCAACAGGACGCTTTACTATAATCCCTACACCTTTATCCTCTGCAGCTGCCAAAAGGCCTTTAGTCCGAGCATGCTGTTCTACAAGATTGTAGCTAGTCTGCAAAGTATCAAACCTACCACTTTCAACAGCCCACATCGCTTCAGCATTATCACCACTATGTCCAATGAAACGTGTCTTACCTAGTTCCTTGGCTCGTTCAAGTGCTTCTATAACTTCTCCTTTCAGCAATTCTTCCATAGGACAAGTATGTATTTGCACCAAATCAAGGTAATCAGTATTAAGACGTTTCAAACTACGATCAATACTATCTTGTATCGTTTTTCCACTCCAGGGCACTCCTTTAGCATCACCAGTAATGTGACCAGCTTTAGTTGCCAGGTAATATTCATCTCGTCTATGAGAAACCGTGGTACCAATCATGGTCTCAGTATCGCCATAACAGGCTGCAGTATCTAATAGATTTATCCCACTATCCAGAGCATTGTTAAGAACCTTAGAAGCCAGTTTCAAGTCGTTGCTGGAATCTTCGTGACGTGGTATCTCGGCAAGACCAAGCCCCAATACACTTATTAGCATTCCCGTATTGCCAAGTTCTCGCTTTTCCATATTCAAACCCTCCTGAAAAACTTCATCCCTATATTCTTATCGTAAATAAAAACTCCTGAATTACATATCGATACAAACTCATTTTATCACTAGACCCAATTAGACATTTCATCTCGTAAGTTCGTAGATATTCCACTCTCAAAAGCATTCACAGCATTATCTATTTGTTTTTTATTACGTGCCCCGATCAGTATTGATGTTACATCCTGATTAGCCAATGCCCAGGCGATAGCTAGTTGTACTCCTGGGACACCAATTTTCACTTCCAGTTCCTTTAGAAGATCTAAGATGCGAAAATTCCGATCAGAAAAATACTGATCGGCGTGCGATGGCATAATATGGTATCTACTGCCCTTGGGCCATTTATCAGGATCTCTAACATATTTGCCAGACAAAAATCCTGCTGCAAGCGGACTATAGGCCGTAACCGCGAGCTTCTCCTTCCTACAAAGAGGCAAAAGGTCGTTTTCTATATCAGTTAAAACAATGCTATATGGTAACTGAAGAACTTGAAAACCTGGCAAATCAAATTGATCGCTTATTTTCAGAGCCTCTATAACCTGTAATACACTGTGATTCGCTGCCCCTATAACTCTCGTTCTACGCGAATATACCTCTTCAGCCATTGCCCCAATTGTCTCATCAAGCGGTACATCATCGTAGGGACGATGCAATTTATATATATCAACATAATCAGTATCAAAATGATTAAGGCTTCGTTCTAAAGACTTCTTGATATTCTCTGGAGTCCCTCCAGAACCTACCTTAGTACATAATGTCACCTGGTCCCTACATCCACGAGATTTAAGCCAACGTCCAATGATTTTCTCAGAAGAATACATCTCTAAAGTGGTCTCCCGTTGATCCTCGGTACCAAAAACCTCTTTCCTAGCGGCAAATGACTGTCCGCCACCATATAAGTCGCCAGTGTCAAATAATGTTATCCCGTTTTCAAAAGCATAATCCATTAGTTCAAATGAAGTATTCTCATCAACTTCCCTACCCCAATTACCACCACCAAGACCAATTGAACTTATCTTTACTCCAGATTTACCTATATCTGTTTTATCCATGTAGTCGATATCCTTTATCTGTTAAAGTAACCCTGCTTTCCTTTAAGCAGCATAGATTACTAAAGTTAAGCTATAAAAGGAAGCATATCTTTAGTCACTCTGTGAACCTGAGATTCTCCAGCAACAAATCTTAGGAGTTCCTTTACAGCAAGAGCACCAGTCCGATACGATTTTGGCCCGGCTATATGAGGGGTAAGAATGACATTTGGCAACGTTCTAAGAAGACTATTAAAGGATGGAGGTTCCGGACTAGTGACATCCAAAAAAGCAAATAGCCTGCCTTTTTCCAATTCTTTTATTAAAGCATATTCATCAATATTATCACCACGCGATGTGTTGATAATTACAGTATTATCCTTCATTAATTTAAAATGTCTGCCATTTATTAAATGGTAAGTTTCAGGCAACATAGGAGCATGACATGTAATAATTTCACTACTGGCTGATATCGTATCCAGGTCAGAAAGCTCAACTCCCAGTCTAGATGCATCATTTTTATCTAAATATGGATCATACAATAAAATTCTTGCATCGTAAGGTTTTAATAAATCAATAACCCTTCTACCAACATGGCTTGCACCAATAACACCTACGGTCCTCCTGTATAGTGTTCTTACATTATCTCTATCAACAGGTACATTTTCAGACATTTGTCTAGATAACGGTAATATATTACGTAATCCTATAGTCATGCATGCGATGGTCATTTCGGCAACATCATCAGCTATCGCAGGAGCGGCACTTGTCACTATTAACCCTCTTTCCCATACTTCATCACTAACTATATTTTTAATCGAGCCGGCAGCATGGGCCAAGATCTTTAAATTCGAAGTACATCGCAGTATAGAATTAGTGATCTGGACAGTGCCCCATGATGAAATAGCCCCTGTCATACCTTCTAAAAACTGACATACCTCATTCGCAGACAAATCTCGATCAAATGGATTCATCTTAATATTATAAAACTCACCTAATTTAGTTAAGTCGTTGTGGCTGATAATACGTTCTCTAAGGGATTTTCGTACCAGAATACCGACCTCGGGTTTTTTCATTTCAATGTTCTCCAGTCATCTAATTAGGTATAACAGATCACTATATCCAGTGGAATAGATGCGCACAATCTGCTAGTCTCGACTAGGTCAAAACTAATCTAATAACAGGATGTGATTTCTTCACCACGATGGAAATGATTTTTAACAGGTATTCATTCATTATAATAGCTTTGATTTTAATTACCGTATTAACAGTGGTTGGTTGGAGATTTTTTGGCATAAAGTTTGGAACATGTACTTTGATTATAAGCATCCTGACGCTTATAACTTTCCAACTTACCTTTAGCTCTACATCGGATAAATATTCCAATTTTGAAGACTTCAACAAAAATATATATTCAGGGAAACCTGTCCTTTTATTTTTATATTCTAATTTCTGAGTAGCCTGCCTATCGGCTAAGCCTGGAGTTGACAGGCTAGAATCCCAGATAAACAATCAAATAACCGTTATTAGGATCAATATCCAATCTGATATTGGAAATAAAGTCAAAGAACAATACAATTTAACAATGGTACCGAGCTTTGTGATTTTCAATTCACAAGGGCAAAAAATATTAGAACAATCTGGAATTATACCAACTAAACAATTAATCTCTTCATTGGATTTATCATGATTTATAAACCCTAGATGCAATTCTATAAAAAACTAAAAATGGCTGATATAGGTAAGGCGCGACAATATATTAATTTATGAGGTATTCATTTTGAACAATAAAAACCAATTACCTCTTACTGGCACACGGGTTCTAGCTTTTGAACAATATGGCGCCGGTCCCTGGGGTACCGTACATCTGGCAGACATGGGTGCCGAGATTATCAAAATAGAAAATCCAGACACTGGAGGAGATGTTGCAAGGTATGTGCCTCCATACACTTCTAAAGAAGACAGTATCTATTTTCAGAGTTTCAATAGAAGCAAAAAAAGTATCACTCTAAACCTGAAACATCCAAAATCAAAAGAAATTCTAGATAGACTGGTTACATGCAGCGATGCAGTTTTCAATAACTTACGTGGAGATCTGCCAAGTAAACTTGGACTCGACTATCCAGCTTTAGGCAAAATCAAACCTTCAATAGTATGTTGTTCACTATCTGCTTTTGGTAGAAACGGGCCTAGAGCAAGTGAACCCGGCTATGATTATATTATGCAAGCCTACGCTGGCTGGATGAGTATAACCGGGGAGCCGGAATCACCGCCACAGAAAGCCGGTCTATCTATGGTCGATTATAGTGGAGGTTTGATGGCAGCTCTAGGAATGGTTAGTGCAATACTTGGTGCCAGATCCACAGGTCAGGGTTGTGACGTTGACGTAAGTCTTTTTGACAACGCTATAGCTCATTTGGCCTATCTAGGTGCCTGGCATCTGACAGAAGGATATCAGCCACAACGATGGCCAGATTCTTCGCATCCATCGCAGGTGCCATCTCAAGTTCTGCCAACTAAGGACGGGTGGCTTGTTGTTATGTGTGCTAAAGAAAAATTCTATGAAAACCTCGTTACTATATTGGGAGCACCTGAACTAGCAATAGACCCTAGATTCAAAACGTTTAAAGACAGACTCGACAACAGACATCTCCTAGGAAACCTTTTAAAAAAATTATCTTCAAAAAAAACAACTTCTGTATGGCTTAGTGAACTCAGAGGCAAAGTGCCATGTGCACCAGTAAACACGGTGGAACAGGCACTAAAAGATCCCTTAATAGAGCAAAATCGGATGATTACTTCAGCTGAACACCCAGATCTAGGAACTATAAAACAACCAGCTAACCCAATAAAAATTGGTGATTTAAATCCCAACCATAGACTTGGTCCGAAGCTTGGTGAGCATACCGATAAAATACTTCAAGACTATGCCAATGCAACTAAAGCTGAAATAGAAACATGGCGGACTGAAGGTGTTATATGAGTGTGTTAATTTGTTAAATCTCACTTTGTAAAGCGTGAAAAGCGGGTCGAAAACAGTAACATAGTAGGTAATAATAATACTGTCCCTCCGAACAAAAAAGCGCTCTGTATGCCAAACCTATCTGATATCAATCCTACGATATATGGAATAAATATACTTACAACTCCTGATCCATAAATTAACGATACTACTGTAGATTGGGTTATACCTTGTGCCAAATCCAAGGCAGCAGCAACAAAAAGATGATGAAGCGGTATTGCAAAGGCACCATTTAATACGATCAAGAAAAAAAGTTGTATACCAGGCCGCACAATACCGATTCCAAAAGCCACTAAAGAAATCAAACCAGTAGTTGATGTAAGTATTATCTTCCTCCCAAATTTATCGGATAAATATCCCAATAACGGTTGCGTCATAATACCCGCAGCCTGTGATATAGATAACACAACTGCAACAGTAGCAAAACTATACCCAAGATCCTCTCTGAGATAGAGTGATAAAAATCCAGTCACACCTGTTTCCCCGATACTTCTTAATGCAGAAGCCAATATTAATATTAAAAGCAAGCGATCTTTCAATAAATTTAACAGTGATGCAACATATCCAGTAAATCCGTCACGAGGATTTTCTTCATCAGTACTGTTTCCTCGAATAAGCAGAAGTACTCCTATGGCTACCAAAAGTGAAGGAAATATACTCAGTTTTAATACATCTCTCCAGAACATAAAACTAAGTAAAGAAGCAACAACAGGAGGGCCAAGAACTTCACCAAGGCTTGCTCCCATCCCGTGAAGAGAGACAACAAACCCTCTTTGTTCAGGAAAATTCCTTGATAGTTCTCCTAAAGCAGGTGGGTGAAACATTGACGGGCCAATAGCAACTATAAACATAACAACTACCATTGCTAAATAAAAATTAATGAACCCAGCAAGAGAAAGTGATGCTCCCATTAAAAACAGGGATAAAGATATAATTAATCCAGCCCGTTTATTAAACCTATCACCTAAGTAACCAGCCAACATAGTCCCTATCCACCACGCAATAGCACTAGCCGTGCCAAACGATCCGAACTGAGCTCTATTCAAGGACATCCCCATCTTGATCTCTGGCATAATTAATGATTGGTGACCAGAGTGATATATATGTTTTATCGAATGTGCAAAAAATATTGTTGCTGCTACAACTTTACGACGCCTAGATCTTTCCAAATTAAATTAACTCCCTTAAGAAAATAGATAAACTTGAAATTTCGACTAAAGTAGGTTTTCATAACAACCACAATTGGAACTCAGGATAATAGACAACATTTAAAATATACAACCAAGATACTATGGTTTACACATATAATCAGCCCTTGATAAACCAAAATAAAGCTAAATTAAATTTGAACCTATCAGGAGACACAAAATATGAAAGACTATCAGCCACTAGACCTCACCAATATTTGCAACACCGCAGCAGATAAAATAAACCTCGGTATTTCATATGAACAGGGAAAATCAACCATGCGTGGTATCCCATTTATCATCGGGAATAATGCACATAACAACATGATTGTTGTATCTAGCAAAAAAATCGGAAAAATAAAAATCCCAATAGAGACCCAAGCCCACAGGATTATTGTTGCTCATCGCCTGCTTGAAGTGAGTAAGGATGCGCCTACAGGTATAAAAGTAGCTGATTATATATTTAACTATGATGATGGAAGCAAGATAAAAGAAGAAATACGGAATCACTTTGATATTTCAGACGATACCTCATCAAAAGGCCCATTTAAAGCAGTGTCCATAGACTACACCAGTTTACAGCCGAGAAACCAAGGTGACTTTGGAAATGCTGGAAAAAGACAGATGGAAGGGGTTCCTGGAAAAGAACTCCCATTTATACTGTGGACTTGGCAAAACAAAGAGCCTGATAAAGCCTTAACATCCCTAGAAATAGTTCCATCTGATGCTGTAATCGCGATTGGAGGAATTACTATTGGGAATCTTGATGAACACCCATTCGCACGCCAAGGCCTACGTCCTGTAGGTATCAACTTGAAAGACAGTACAGATGCTTCAACCCCATTCGATATAGAAGTTTCTGTCGACAGGGGCGAAGCGACATATCCCTATGCTCTACCTGAACAGTCTGCAAACGAGTTTTTGGAAGATCCTTCCAAAGGCTGGGGAGAAGCGCAGAACACGACATCCAATCCTTCATATGTTGAAATTTCAGCAATACCATCAGCAACTTTATCTGTCAAACAAAATGGTAAAACTATTGCTAGCACAGAGTGGGGAAAACTTCAGAATGAATTAGAAGTAGATACGGTAAAGGCAAAATTCCAACTATTAGATCGAGGGAAAAATTGGGTTCATGTTAATGTAATAGACGAAGGGACAGGGAAACCAGTTCCTTGCAGAGTACATTTCCGATCTCCTGAAGGTATACCCTACCAACCTTACGGTCATCACAATCACGTAAATTCCAATATGGATACTTTTCACTTTGACATAGGTGGTGACCTCCGGCTTGGCCAAATATCGTATGCCTATATAGACGGCACATGCCAGGGATGGCTACCCAGGGGGCAGGTACTTGTAGATATCTCCAGAGGATTCGAATACGAGCCATTAAGAACATCGGTAGAAATAAAACCTGGACAACGTGATTTAACACTGAAGATAAAAAGATGGACCGATATGAATTCAAAAGGATGGTACAGCGGGGATTCTCATGTCCATTTTGTTGGCACACAAGGAGCCCACGCAGAAGCTCAAGGAGAAGACCTTGATATCGTAAATTTGCTTCAATCTCAATGGGGCAGTCTGTTCACAAACACAGAGGATTTCACAGGATATCCAAGCGTTTCCCAAAATTCCGATAGTATAGTCTACGTGGGGCAAGAAAACCGACAGCATTTTTATGGCCACTTGATACTATGGGACCTAAAAAAACCGGTAATGCCTTGGTGCACTGGAGAATTCGGTGAATCAGAAATGGCAAGTACTATGGAAGCAACCTTAAGTGACTGGGCAGATCAGGCTCACGCACAAGGAGCAACAGTAGTGGCTCCTCACTTTGGAGGACTTAATGGGGAAACTGCTGCATTAGTTGCCACTGGACGATTATCCGCTGTGGAAATGCATAGACAGAACAGAAATATGCACTGGGAATATTACCGAACTCTAAATGCGGGTTATCAGTTACCTTTGCTCGGAGGAACAGACAAAATGTACAGTGACGTGCCTGTTGGAATGTACCGGACTTATGTAAAAATGCAGGACGGAGAAGAATTTAATTACAAAAACTGGTGCGACAATGTCACTCGGGGAAGAACCTTCCACAGTGGAGGCCCAATAATAAATTTGACTGTGGATGAGAAAGAGATAGGCGACACGATTAGGATTTCTGGTTCAGGAACTGTAGAAGTTGAAGCCTTGGCTGAAAGCATTTTGCCAATCTTCACTTTGCAAATTGTCCTTAACGGAAAAGTAGTTGCATCAACAGATTCAAAAGAAGGTACCGGGAAATTAAAAATCAGGGAATCAATAAAAATAGACCAGCATTCATGGATAGCTGCACGATGCGGCGGACCTGGATACTATGGGACAGAAGCTTTAGGTAGTTTTAAGTCTCCTTCATGGGCTAACCAATTCAGTGCTAACAAAGATATATTGGGAGCGCATTATGATGGATGGAGACGAGGAGTATTCGCTCATACATCACCAATATATATAGAATGTGGTGAAGATTGGTGGATGTTTGACGAAAAAACTGCCAGACATATGCTTACAGTGTTTGAAGGAGATATGTCATTCATGCGCAACATTACACATCAGCATGAACATGGGTCAGTTACTCATCACCATGGGCAGGATGACCATTTAGAATATCTGTCTAAACCATTTATAGAAGCCAGAAATGCTGTCCTTAAGAAGATGGAAAAGTACGGCATTTTGCCATAAAATTATATGACCCTAAAATATTTCCAATCTTTAAAAACTTTCGGGACTAACAGATGACCAAAATATGGGGTGGCATAGAAGCTGGAGGATCTCATTTTGTATGTGCAGTAGGAACAGGACCAGATAACATAATTGATGAAGTAACTTTTCCTACCACTACACCAAGTGAGACATTGCGAAAAACAATAGCTTTTTTCGCTAACCGTAAGAATATTTGCGGTATTGGTATAGGCTCTTTTGGGCCAATAGATCTGGACGTTACCTCAGATACATTTGGATGGATCACATCTACCCCTAAAGTTGAATGGCAAAACACAGACTTTCTCGATAAAGTAGAGAAAACTCTATCTATACCCACCAGAATCGATACCGACGTCAACGCTGCGGCATTATCAGAATATCTATGGGGGAATGCTCAAAACGTAGACAATTTCATGTATATCACGGTTGGGACTGGTATTGGTGGCAGTACCTTAATCAATGGGAAACCAATACCAAGTCTCACACACACAGAATTTGGTCATATCCAAATACCGCGAAATAAAGACATCGATGATTTCACAGGATGCTGTCTGTATCATCAAGATTGCCTAGAAGGCCTAGCATCCGGGCCTGCCATATTGATGCGCTGGGGTTATGAAGCCCACAAATTAGAAAAGTCTCATCCGGCGTGGGAGTTGGAGGCTCATTATTTAGGTCTAGCGATTACCAATGCTTTTTGTACCCTCTCGCCAAAACGAATAATCATAGGGGGCGGAATAATGAAACATCCACTGCTTCTGGGTCAAGTAAGATTGAAAACACAAGACATCCTCAACAACTACATCCAGTCCAAATCTATATCATCACGAATAGAAGAATATATTGTGCCTCCGAAACTTGGAGACCGTGCAGGAGTATTGGGCGCAATCGCACTAGCTAAAAGTTAAATCTAAACACTATTATTTGTTTGTATTAGACGCTTTGAGTTCTTTTTTCCAAGATGGATGCATAGTAACTGTATCCCAAATGTCATTGAAATCTATCTCATTTTTTTTAGACCAATCAACATTAGATGCAGCATCCTGTTTAATCCTGGTCTTCCACACCACAATTGGAGCTTCGACAGCTCGTTTCAAAAACACTATCGTTTTTAAAATGGCAGTCATAGTGACTTCAGAAATTTCATATCCAGATGCGTATAGAACCTCATATCCATCCCGCATAATACAATCAAGGCCAGCTTTCTTTTCAAGAAGCGTTGGATACTCATCTCCGTTAAACTCGATATTAACAACTATCCCTCCCCTCCTGCTCTTACGAACATCAGGTGGTATCTTTAACCTGGGCAACCCTGTATTGTTAGTACCTGAAAAATAAGTGCTCGCTATCTCACTCAACCCGGCTATCTGCTCCTTCTCCGGAAGGTCAGACTTCGGCTTCTGTTCGACAACCGCCGTTGCCTCACATCCTTTGAATAAGCTCTGAGCCGCTTGTTTTGAATCCGTTTCATCAGATTTAGTCATAGATACAGATGACATAGTTGGCTGTGCCGCAGGTGTTGGTGAAGGAGTAACCTCAGTCTTGGTAACAGCAGTAGATGCAGAAATCGGAGCTTTTGTTGGAACTATAACGACTTGGGTAGGAGTTGTCTTAACCTCTTTTACCACAGGCACAGGTGTATTGGCTATTAATGCAACCTCTTTCACAGCCTTTACATTCTGTTCTTCCGACGAAGACCCACACCCAATTACGAAAAGTAGAATTAGACCTATACATATACGAACCCACATAGTCGATGATATCCTTCCCACTAAGCTTAATAATCCGTTAAACCGCCACGCTAAACCAGAACGCTTCGTCAGTCAAGCTTATTTTTT
>CEVA01084288.1_pt1 | contig 21339 bp, 18 predicted proteins | sample 361521 | NCBI WGS metagenome assembly CEVA01 (sample SAMEA2622823, study PRJEB7988) | marine metagenome | isolation source: saline water (ENVO:00002010), including
TACATCGCGGTATCCGGCCAGGCGGACGAGGCCAGTCTTAAAACGATCGGTGAGATGGTGCGTGACGACATCGCCGAGATCCCCGGCATCACCCAGGTCAGCCTCACGAGTGCGCGACCCTACGAAATTTCCATCGAGGTGTCGGAGTCCACGCTTCGACGCTTCGGACTGACTTTCAGCGAGGTGGCAAACGCAGTCCGTCGATCCTCTATCGACCTGCCCGGCGGATCCATCCGGGCAGATGGCGGAGAGATCCTGCTCCGCACGAAGGGCCAGGCCTATATCGGCGAGCAATTCGGCAACCTCGTCCTCCGGGCGCGTCCTGACGGAAGCCACCTTCGTCTGAGAGAGGTCGCCCGTGTTGTCGATGGCTTTGCGGAAACAGATGAGTTCGCTCAATTCGACAGCGAGCCAACGGTCATCGTACAGGTCGCTCGCATCGGAGACGAGAATGCTCTCCAGATCGCCGAAGACGTGAAGGCTTACGTGAACAGCGCGCTGACACGCGTCCCCGAGGGTATCACCCTGACCACCTGGGCCGATTTTTCGCGAGTCCTGCGAGGCCGACTGAATCTCATGCTGTGGAACGGCCTGGTCGGGTTCATCCTCGTCTTCCTTGCCCTCACCCTCTTTCTGCGTCTTCGCCTGGCATTCTGGGTCGCCCTGGGCATCCCCATTTCCTTCCTGGGCGCGATCGGGATGATGCCCTCGATCGATGCATCCATCAACCTGCTCTCGCTGTTCGCCTTCATCGTCGTTCTGGGAATCGTCGTCGACGACGCGATCATCGTGGGAGAGAACATCTACCGCCACTGCCAGATGGGGAAGCGCGGATTGAAAGCCGCGATAGACGGCGCACAGGAAGTCTCTGTCCCCGTGATCTTCGCCATTCTCACATCGATCGCCGCTTTCTCTCCCCTGTTGATGGTCCCGGGCATGATGGGCAAGTTCATGAAGCTGATTCCCGAAATCGTCATCCTCGCGCTCGTCTTCTCGCTTCTCGAATCGCTGTTCGTGCTGCCCGCCCATCTGGGCCACTCCCGGCACACCGAAGATACGCCGGAAACGGAGGACGACTCTCGATGGGTGAGGTTTCAGCGCTTCTTCTCGGACGGGATGCAGACACTCGTATCGCGATACTACCGCCCCGCAATCGAGGTTGCCCTGGAATGGCGCTACGCGACCCTGGCCGCTGGCGTATCGACCTTGCTGGTCATCGTGGGAATCGTCGCAGGCGGATGGATCAAGTTCGTCTTCATGCCTCAGGTCGACGCGGACAACGTCGTGGCCTTCCTCGAAATGCCGCAGGGCACGCCGGCGGAAACAACGGCGGAGGGTGTCAGGCGAATCGAACAGGCCGCTGACGATCTCCGGGCAGAGCTCGATTCCGAATACCCGGATGCCATCTTCCGACACATGCTGGCTTCTGTCGGTGGGCAACCCACGAAGGCCATTCAAAGTCGGAACAGTGGCGGCACGCAAACGTTCTCTGCGGCTCATCTGGGCGAGGTGAACATCGAGCTCGCACCCGCCGAAGACCGTCCCCTCGGAAGCAACGAAGTCGTCCGTCGTTGGCGTGAGAAGGTCGGAGCGATTCCCGATGCCATCTCGCTCACCTACTCGGCGAATCTGTTCTCCTTCGGCGACCCGATCAACGTTCAGCTCTCAAGCAGCGACTATGACGAACTCGTCCTCGTCTCCCGGAAGCTCCAGGCCCGACTGGCGGAATACCCGGGCGTGTTCGACATCGCGGACTCGTTCCGTCCGGGAAAAAAGGAAGTCAAACTCACGCTCACGCGTGCCGCCGAGACCCTCGGTCTGACCCTGGCCGACCTGGGCCGTCAGGTGCGACAGGCCTTCTACGGTGAGGAAGCCCAGCGGATCCAGCGCGGTCGAGACGACATCCGTGTGATGGTCCGCTATCCCGCCTCCGAGCGCAGGTCCCTCGGCGATCTCGAGCGCATGCGTATTCGGACGCCGACCGGTGCGGAAGTCCCGTTCGCCGTCGCCGCCGAAGCCGAACTGGGTCGGGGCTTCGCGAGCATACAGCGGACCAACCGGCGCAACGTCGTGAACGTCACGGCCGACGTGGACCAGACCCAGGCTAATGCCAACGAGATCATCGCCGCAATCGAGTCCGACATCATCCCCGAGATCCTGAGGGACCATCCCCGCGTACGATATTCCCTCGAAGGCGAGCAGGCGGAGCAGGCAGAAACCATGTCCGGTCTGTTCAGCAGTTTCGTGCTCGCACTCCTCGTCATCTACATCCTGCTCGCCATCCCCTTCAAGTCCTACGTGCAACCCCTGATCGTCATGAGCGCCATCCCTTTCGGAATCGTTGGCGCCATCTGGGGTCACCTGATGATGGGCATGGACCTGACCATGCTTTCGATTTTCGGCGTTGTCGCCCTCACCGGCGTCGTCGTAAACGACAGTCTCGTCATGGTCGATTTTATCAACCGATTCAGAAGAGAGGGGCAAGCCCTGGCCATCGCCATCCGGGAAGCCGGGTCGCAGCGATTCCGTCCCATTCTTCTCACCTCGGTCACGACCTTCCTGGGACTGACCCCGATCCTCCTTGAGCGAAGTCTCCAGGCTCAGTTCCTGATCCCCATGGCCACCTCGCTCGGGTTCGGCGTCATCTTTGCGACCTTCATCACCCTGGTACTCGTACCCGTGCTCTACCATATTCTGGAGGACCTTCGATGCGTCTTCCGTCGAGAGAGCAGCGTCGAAACCGGCGCAATCGAGCAAGCTGCCTAAGCTGTTATTTGCCGAAGGGTTGCAACCTCTATCCGGTTTACATATCTTAGTCACACGTTGAGGCTGTAACCAGATCGTCACGGAGCCACAGGATGGGCATCGAAGCCGGAACCGTCGAAGAAACCTTCGTTGCAATGGAGCAAAAACTGAAGGGCATCGTCCCCGACGTGGAACTCCGCTACAAGGCCGAGCAGGCCTTTGAGATCAACAAGCTCAAGAAGGATCGCGGAGCCATCATTCTGGGTCACAACTACATGGAACCCGCCCTGTTCCATTCTGTGCCCGACTTCGTAGGGGATTCTCTCGAGCTGAGCAGAAAAGCAGCTGAAACGGACGCCGATCCGATCGTGTTCTGCGGAGTCCGATTCATGGCCGAAACGGCCAAGATTCTGAACCCCGATAAAACCGTCCTCCTCCCGGCAAGGGGCGCGGGTTGCTCGCTGGCCGAATCGATCACCGCTCAGGACGTCCGCGATCTCAAGGCTCGGTTCCCCGGGGTCCCCGTTGTCACCTACATCAACACCTACGCCGACGTCAAAGCCGAAACCGACATCTGCTGCACATCCGGCAATGCCTCACGCGTCGTCGAATCCCTCGGGGAAGATGCGGTCATATTTCTCCCTGACGAGTATCTGGCCTCCAACGTGGCCAAGGAAACGGGCAAGACCATCATCTTTCCCACCCGGGAGCCCTCGGTGAACCCCAAGCCCGGCATCGACTACCAGATGGTCGGCTGGCACGGCCGATGCGAGGTCCACGAACGATTCACTGTCAAGGACATCGAGAACGTACGTGCTCAGTTCCCGGAGGTGCTCGTGCTGGCCCATCCGGAATGCAGCCCCGAAGTCGTGGAGGCATCCGACTTCTCCAGCAGCACGTCGAAAATGACCAGCTACGTGCGCGAGTCGGACGCACCGAACTATCTCCTCCTGACCGAATGCAGCATGGGCGACAACATCGCCGCAGAGAATCCGGAAAAGGACATGGTCCGTCTGTGCAGCATCCGGTGCCCTCACATGAACGAGATCACCCTCGAAGACACGCTCCACGCGCTCCAGGCAGACGAACAGATCATCGACGTTCCGGAAGACATTCGCGTTCGGGCTCTGAAGTCCGTTCAGCGAATGCTCGAACTGTAGTCACAACGCAGGGATCATAAAAAAAGCCGAGGCGAAAATCGCCTCGGCTTTATCTTTTTTTCGGTCTCTGTTGTCAGCTCGTCTCCGACGTTCCGTCCTCGCCGTTGTAGACCTCGGTCTCGAACACATCACTCTGGAACGACAGATATTCATTCCGGGTCATCGCGGGAGAATGCTTTTCAATCACTTCCTTGGCCTTCGCGGCATCGTCGTGCAGCAGGTCCACCGCCAGGCTGGCCAGAGACTTCGCAGGCCCCAGGTAGCCCATCTCCTTGTCCGAAATGTGCCAGGTCGCGCTGTGGCCGGGCCCCGAAGCACCTGACATGTACGGGTGTAGGGAGGGCATGATGTGGGACAGGTCGCCCATGTCGGTGCAGCCGGTCCGATGCCCGATCTCGCTATACGCGCCTTCTCCAAACAGATCCCGTGAATTCTCTTCGAACACGTCGCGCAGGGTCTCGTCGTTGCGCAGGGGCATGTAGCCCGGCAGCGTCTCGATCTCTACCATCGCGCCGACCGCTAGGGCGCCCGCCCGCAGCGCTCGATCGACCTTGGCGCTCGCATCCACGATCGCTTCATTCGTCCTGCCACGGACGTAGGTTTCCATCCGCACTTCCGCGGGCACGACGTTGACCAGATCGCCCCCCTTCGTGATGATGGGGTGCACGCGGATCGAATCCCGGTCTCGAAAAGTCTCCCGTTGGGCGTGGATGGCGTTCAACGCAATCTGCGCCGCGTTCAACGCGTTGATCCCCAGATGCGGAGCGCCACCGGCGTGGGCGGCCAGACCGACATAGCGAATCATCTTCACAACGCAGCCATTGCACGACTCGGCCACCGCCGTCTTCGTCATCGAGTCGTCGCTGTGCGTGTGAATCATCACTGCCATGTCGACGTCGTCGAAGTGTCCGCCGTGGATCAGTTCCGGCTTCCCGCCCAGATAGCTCAACTCGCCTTCTTTCACGAGACCCAACCGGTATTCGACCTCGACGTATTCTTCCGCCGGGACTGCGAAGAAAACGACTTCGCCGGCGAGATCCTGCGCCGCGTTGCTGTCCACCATCCCCATCATCGCCCCCAGCATCCCCGCAATCTGGGCATTATGACCGCACGCGTGGGCGGCCCCCGTTTCCTGATCTGCGTCAGGGTGGTCGGAGACGAGCAGCGAATCCAATTCTCCAATCAAGGCGACCCGGGGTCCAGGCTTGCTCCCCTTGAGCACGGCCTTGACCCCCGTCCTCGCCAATCCCGTTTCGCACGACAAACCGAATTCCTCGAACGTGGACGCAACGAGTTTGGCTGTCTCGAACTCTTTGAAGCCCAGTTCAGGATGGACCATGATGTGGTCCCCGATTCCTTCGATCTGACTCGCGCGTCGGTCTACCGATTCGACGATGCGTTGTTTGATTTCCGCCTTGGTTGCCACGTATCCTCCTCAGGTTGCCCCCCACGATCCTTGTCGTCGGTTGAATGGTCGATATACGTCCCGAAATCCACAACGAAAAAAGCCACTCCCGAAGGAAGTGGCCGAGACGGGACTCCAGGCGACAACGCTACCGAATCTTCAGGAGCAACACGAGAAGAATCGGGGTTCCCACAGCCTGAAGTAACATGAACCTAACAAGGACCTGCGTATTCGACCACCCTCTATTGTGTCGAAAGTGATCGTGCAGTGGATACCGGACCTCCTTGAAGATCCAGATCTTGAAAAAACGCAACAGCGCAACCTTCAGCAGGCCCGTTCCGCCGTTGACGAGTACGACACCTGCCACCACCAGGATCAACAACGGATTGCCGCAGGCGAGCACCAGGATGCCGAGCAACAGCCCCATCGGTCGCGACCCGGCGTCCCCCATGAGCACCTGGCTCGGATTGGCATTGTACCAGAGGTAACCGGCCAGGCAACCCACCATGGCAAACGCCAAGATCGCCCAGCTCGCGCCGTCTCCGTAATGGGGGACGAGCAGGTATCGGGCGATCTCCCGATGGCCCACAATCCCGTAGAGGATGCCCGCAAGATAGATGAAGGCGAGGCCGCACAGACTGCCGGACAGTCCGTCCACCCCATCCGTGCAATTGGTCGCGTTGATCACGAGCCAGATCAGGACCGCCGCGACAGGGATGAACACCCAGGGTGAGATCATGACCGTCGTCTTGATCAGCGGCAGCCAGAGCATGTAAGTCTGCAGCCCGCACACCGCGATCGCTGCGAACGCCCCGACGATCAAGTCGATCGCCCCGAGCGCGTATTCATTCCATCCGCCGGCACGATCGTCCAGATAGCCTGCGAAGCAGATCAGGAGGATACACGCCAGCGCGCTCAGGAGCCGTACGTCGAAAGGGACCGTCAGCAGACAGACGAACACGAAAATCGGCACGAAAATAATGCCCGCGCCGACCGGCTTGCCCTCGCTCTTCTCGGCATCGACGGCAAAGGCGCGTCCCCGATCCCGCGGGAGGAATCGCCAGAGGCGCGGCAGCAATACGAGCGTCAGGATCGCTGCCAGCGCGGTTCCCAGTCCCGTCAGGAACAGGTAGGACGCGAAGAGGCGAAGCGGGCCATACACATCAGCCATGTTCTGACCGAGCCAGAAAAGCATGCGAGGTCCGTCCGGGTAGAGCCCGTAATGGGCAAGTGAAAGGCGAGCCGCAAAGCTGCCCGCCACGCAGGAATTTAGGCCCATCCACGTCCGCGGGGCAAGGACGGTGTCCTTCCCGCTTTGAAGCTGAGACCGATCCCTCTATCTTCGTTCGCCGGTCGACCGTTTGCTACAGATCGCCGGTTCGAAGACGTCGGCCCCAGGAATGGAGACCTCATGTCGAACGATCTGGAAGAAGGCACAACACTCGCCCTGGATTTCACAAAACTGAACCAGGTGGCCAGTTGCGGTCAGGACGTGGTCCCCGTCGCCGTACAGGACGTAGAATCCGGCGACGTCCTCCTGATCGGATACGCGAACCGTCAAGCGTTGGACCACACCCTGAAAGAGCGGGTGGCCACCTTCTGGAGCACGTCCCGTAACGAGCTCTGGATCAAGGGTGCGACGTCAGGTGACTTCCTCGACGTAGTCGATGTCCGCGTGAACTGTGAGCAGAATTCCCTCCTTTATCGAGTGACCCTCCGGGGAGCCGGCGTATGCCACACCACCGGCCCGGACGGCGCCCACCGGCCGGGCTGCTACTATCGCAAGATTGGAGAGGAAAGCCTCGATCACCTCTGAGCGCTGATCCATCGCTCCATACACGTGGCACCTACGGATGCTTGACTCGGCTGCACCCGCCTGTATATTGGCTAGCCGATCCCGCATCGGCTCCCCCACCTGCCCATCCAGACGGTGACTTCACCGGGGGATGGGTTGTCGCCCTCCCCCGCAGTCCATCGATCGCCTGTCCAGGCTCCAGGAGGAACGGCAGTGGGTTACGACCTCAAGATTCTCACTGGCAACACCAACCGCGCGCTCGCCGAAGACATCTGTTCTCACATAGACACACATCTCGGACGCGCATCCGTCAAGATCTTTCCGGGTGGGGAAACCCACGTCCAGATCGACGAGAACATTCGCGGCACGGACGTCTTCATCGTCCAGCCCGTCTGCGGCAACAAGGATCTCAACCTGTCGCCGAACGACGCGCTCATGGAGCTGCTCATCCTCATCGATGCCGCTCGCCGCGCGTCGGCTCGTCGCATCACCGCCGTCCTCCCCTACTACGGCTATGCGCGACAGGATCGCAAGGATCGCCCGCGCGTCCCGATCACCGCCAAACTCGTGGCCAACATGATCTACACTGCGGGCGCTCGGCGGGCACTCTCTCTGGATCTACACTCCAATCAGATCCAGGGCTTCTTCGACATCCCGTTCGACCACCTCTACTCGATCAACATTTTTACCGACTACTTCGCCGCCAAGGACATCCCGGATCTGACCGTCGTCTCCCCCGACGTCGGCAACATCAAGATGGCACGCGCCTATGCCGAGCTCCTCGGCGCAGACCTGGCCGTGGTCGACAAGCGTCGCACCAGCGGAACCGACACCGAGGTCATGAACCTGATCGGTGAGGTCGAGAACCGAAACATCATCATCGTCGACGATCTCATCAGCACGGGTGGCTCCCTGTGCGAGGCCGCGGCCACTCTGAAGGAGCGCGGCGCCCTCGACATCTCCGCCTGTATCGTCCATCCCGTCCTCGCCGGCCCCGCCATCGAGCGGATCGAGAACTCTGTCCTCAAAGAGCTACTCGTCGCGAACTCCATCCCTGTCCCCGAGAGCGATCAGAACGGCCGGATCAAGGTCCTTTCCGTCGCCCCCATCCTCGGCGAGGCCATTCGTCGCATCAACAACGACGAATCGGTCAGTACGCTCTTCGCGAACGCTCGGGTAGAAGGGTAGCGGGCCCGACAGAAAAACCGAGCATATCCCGCTATGAAGAAAAGCGCCGCCCGCTACCCCCTGGACGACGCTTTTCGTATGGATGGGCGAAACCTTTCGCCCCTGTGCGTAGCACAGGGGCGAGGGCAACGCGCTTCTTCTTACAGGGCCCGGTACTCAGAGTACCGTAGAAACCAGGCCCCACCCCCAACAACGCGATACTCGTCCTCCGCACGAGGACGTACTGACCAGAGCTCCTGCGCTCGCGGGAATCCCGCGAACACATCCGGCCGAATGCTCTGCACGGCGCGCGAAGAGTTACAACGCGGCGCCCATGACGAGGTTGGAGATCCGGGGGCGCAGCCAGGAAGCGGCATCAGGGTCGTTCGTGAAGATGACACACGTGACATCCGACTCGGGATCGTGCCAGGCGACGGTACCTGTCGCTCCTCCGTGACCGAAGGTCGCGTCCGATGTGAGATCTCCGTAGATCGAACTGCTTCTGCCGCCAAGACGCCAGCCAAGACCCCATCTTTGCTTCAAGGATTCTGCCGGATCGAGATCGGGGAGCGCAGAAGCCTGGTCGGTCACGAGAGTCCGAACTGTCGCTTCGCTCAGACAACGCGCGCCACCGACCTCACCGCCTGCCCGGAACAGCAGCATCAGTCGCATCATTTCTTCAATCGTCGTCAGCAACCCGCCCCACGGTGCGCCCAGTCCCCGCCAGTAGTCCGAGTTCCAATCGAAGTCTGTTCCCGATCCGCCGTGTGTCAGACCCTCCCCGGCCATCACGACATCGGACTCCCGCTCGTTTCTCGTCTGAATCCCCAGACCCGTGTCTTTCAGCCCCAGCGGGGTGAAAAAGATCTCGTCCAGATGTTCCGGGAGTGACATTCCCGTCAACCTCTCGATGATCGTTCCAAGCGCGTTGATCCCGCTGCTCTGGTAGGACACCTTCGTTCCCGGAGGGAACGCGGGTGGCAACTCGCAGGTTCGCGCCACGAAATCGGACAACGGGCGATGAGCCTCACGGTAAGCGCGATTTTCCGGGATCTGGTCGGGAAGCCCAGACGTGTGCGTCATCAGATGACGGATGAGGACCTCCTCCTTGCCCGCAGCCTCAAACCCCGACAGGTGATCGGCCACTCGATCGTCCAGACTCAGCAGGCCCCGTTCGATGAGACGCCCCGCTGCAGAAGTCACGATCGGCTTTGTGATCGAAGCCACGAGAAAGATCGTATCCTTCTCGACCGCGGCGCCCTCATCCTCCAACCGTCGACGTCCCACACAGATCGGGGCGACCGGCACCCCGTTCCGGGCTACCTGGACCGCCGCCCCCATCAGGTCGCCCTCATCGTGGGTGGACGCCAGCAGATTCCTGATCTGATCCAGCCGGGTGCTCGAGAATCCGATCGTTTCCACATCCTGGCTCATGTCATTATCCCTCGTACGCCTCGACAACGGATGCAATCTCGCTCAGACAAGTATCTCGTTCCCCATCGTCCATCTTCGCGTTGAGAAAAGCGTTCGCCGCGATCTGACCGATCTCTCCATAGCTGAGTCCCATCTCCGTATAGAGCCATCTATACTCATCCGTCAGTCTCTGACCGAAGAGCGTAGGATCGTCGGTACTGACCGTAACCCGAACACCCGCACGATGGAACATCGGTAGAGGGTGTCCACCCAGCTGTTCGATCACCCCCAGCTTCACGTTCGACCAGGGGCACATGTCGAGCGTGACCCCTTCGTCCAGAAACCTCTGTATCAGCCCCTGATCGTTCGAAGCCCCCACCCCGTGTTGGAGCCGGTTGACGCGCAGAAGGTCGAGTGCCTGAATCACCGACGTGGGCCCTCCGAATTCACCGGCGTGCGCCTTCGTGATCATCCCACGAGACCGTGCCTCCTGGTAGAGCCCGAGGAAATTCCGCGGATCGCCGACGCGTTCGTCTCCGTGTAGATCGACCCCGTCCACATTATCGGCCCAGACCGCCTCTTCCCCGATCTTCAAGATGTAGGCCGTGTCGCGATCGCGAGAAAGTCCCGCAATGATCCGAACCGTCATCCCGTCAGGCGCCCCTGCCTTGAGAGCGGCCACCGTTTCGACGACGGGAAACGTGTAGGCTCCGACTCCGAACGACATCTCCACGTAGCGAACGTTCTGGGCGTTGAGTTGGCGAAAAATCTTGGTCGCCGCCTGTTGTATCCGTTCCAGCGTGTTCAGATGGCCGCGCCAGGTGAGATTGAGTACGTGAATGAAGTCCTTGAAAGAGGAATAGCGGTGATCGGGATCGAACCACTCGGGATCCTTCGGAACAGGTTCGCTCGACCATTCGCGAGCCAGATCCAGAGGCACCGCCCCCTCCAGGTGCAGGTGGACTTCGCATTTCGGGAGTGCCTGGACAAAGGCATCCAGCGTGTCGTCCGCTCTCGTCATGAACCCGAGGTGCCCTGCGGCGCGTCTGCATCGAAACCGTAATCACGCTGACGGACGATCGGACCATCTTGGTTCCACACGGACCCGAAGGGATGCTCGCTCCGGTTTCGTTTGGGAAGCCCAAACACGCCTTCCTCACATCGGACACGCTCGCGTCGCTTCCCACTCACCAGGATGCCCGTATCTTCGAACACGCTGTCTGCCAGCTGGTAGGCGTCGTCCGCCCGATACTGGTAAACCAGTCCTCTACGCAGGTGTCCCGACACGTTCGGCTCCGAACCGTGTAACGCCAGACAGTGATGGATGCTGATCCCGCCTGCGCGCGGCAGGATGTCGACGATCCGATCTTCGTCCGCCCCTGTATCCGACTCCTGACACGCACCCGTGAAGAAGCCGTCGACCATGTGATCGAGCAAACCCAGTCGGTGGCTTCCTCGCACGATCTGCATGCAGCCGTTCTCCGGGGTCGCGTCGTCGAGCATGACCATCACGGCCGGAGCTCGCTCCTACCCTCTCTGCCCGTTCTTCATCGCCGTTACCACTCCCGCGAATCCGGAACATCCATCCATTGACCTTCGTTGGCGATCGACGCCTGACTGACCAGACCCGGCAGCGTCATGTCCATCGCCTCGTAAATCCCGATCGGGCAGGGTGTACCCTCGACGATGCTCTTCACGAAGTCGAACACCTCGAAATAGTCTCCGCCGCCGTGGCCGGCCTGCTTCGCCTGTTCGCTCGGGTTCCGCCACAGCTCGGGCATGTACTCTTCTTCGAGCGCGGAAAGATCCATCCACGCGTTCTTGTTCTCACAGATGCCCTCCAGCCAGATGCGATCGGGTTCTCCTTTCGCCCGAGACGATTCGAAGCATCCCTTCGTCCCCTGGAGAGAGTAGTTGGTCATCGAATGAGGTCGCTCGGAAATCATATCGACCCGGATCTTGATGAGCCCGCCCCGCGCCGTCTTGCACAACATCACACAGGAGTCCTGATTTTCGTACTTCCGGCCCCGCGGATCTTCGTAGTGGTGGCCGGAGCCCTCGCAACAGACACGCACGACACGATCCCCCGGCATCCATTGAAGAATCGGCCCCAGGCTGTGCGTTCCGTAGGTGATGCCATCGATGCCGGTCTGCCACGTCCGGCGCCACTTCGTGATCTCGTTCAGCTCTTTCAGCTCGTGGAGATATTCCCCTTCGGCGTAGTAGACGTCCCCAAGCAGGCCCTTTTCCGACAATGACTTTACAAGGACGCACGGCTTTCGGTAGGTATAGTTCTCAGCCATCATATAAACGGCATTGGATGCCTTCGCCGCAGCCACGAGGTCGCGGCTCTCCTCGATCGAAACGGAAGCCGTCACCTCGCTCATCGCATGGATGCCTCTGTCGAGCGCTTTGATCGCCATGGGCGCGTGAAACGGCATCGGGGTTCCGATCACGACCGCATCGACACCGGACTGTTCCAGCATTTCGTCGTAGTCCGTGTAGGACTCGGACGCGCCCAGCAGCTCCATCGCTTCAGGCAGGGCGGTCTCATCTATATCGCACACCGCATGGATTCGAGTCATGGGATTCGCGTCGAACGCAGCGCGGAAGCTCTTCCCCCTTCCAGCCGCTCCCGCGATGCCAATGTTCAGCTGTTCAGCCATTCGTCACTCCAACCGGGTCCCGGCTCGGCCACGAACCTCATTTCTTCTTTCCTCGTGGGGTGCAGAATTCGCATTTCCCGGGCGTGAAGGGCGATCGCATCATCGACAAACGGTCGCTTCGAGCCGTATCGTCGATCCCCCAACACCGGGTGTCCTCTATGCGCGAACTGGACGCGGATCTGATGGTGTCTTCCCGTCTCGAGCAGGATTTCGACGCCGCTCGTGTCATCGCGATGTTGCTTCCGCACGTAGCGTAGCCGGGCCTCACGCCCCTCGGACTCCGTGCCGACCCTCGATGTATACTCATCCCGCACCAGATAGTCCAGACACGCACCTCCCTCTTCCGTCAATCCTTCGACGAGCGCCCAGTAGACCTTTCTCGGGCGTCCAGCTCGGATCTCCTCAGACAGACGTGAAGCTGCCTTCGAAGTACGCGCCAGCACCACCACACCCGATGCCGGACGATCGAGTCGATGGACGAGACCCAGGTAGACATTGCCCGGCTTGTCGTACGCCTGTTTGATCCAGGCTTTCGCCTCGTCCAGCAACGTCGGCCTCCCCGTGCTGTCGCCCTGGGCGAGCTGCCCGGCCGGCTTGTTGGCGACGAGAAGATGATTGTCCTCGTAGATCACGTCCATTTTATCCAATCTCCGCTGCGCCAAAGGGTCACGCAACCCCCGACTGAACGGACAGGATCCCAATTTTCCGGCCGGCCGGAAAATTAAAGGAAGCCGCTTACAGACTGCGTTCCCGGGAATGGCCGTGTCGTATTCGCTCTGACGCAGGCTTGTCACGTCGCCACGGCGTGGCGTGGAACCACGGTTGTCACCATCGAAGACAATGGCAATCCGTGGAGAAATCCCTGCGCAAGGGATCTTGCTCCCCGAAACGCGACGGAGTCCCTGAACGCGATAGCCTCCGGCATTGAGCCTATTCGCCCTTCCTTACGCACAGGGATCTCTCATCCGTGGCAAGAGCTCCGCACGAATCGGATTCGAGATCACAAACGGTCAACGGTCGCGAGGCTATTCACCAACCCGTGCGTGTTGCCAGGTCTTCCTCGTACCATAGTAGTCATCGATCGGACGATACGGCGGCACATCCCCATTCACCGTCCTGCTGTAGGTAAGGACATCCATCCACCCGTCGTCCACACGTAGCCGATCCTTCAACCTTGCCTCTTGAGCAAATCCAGCCGTGCCCGCGAGTGCAGCCATGTCCTCATCGCACGCCGCGATCGAAACCTGAAGGGTGCGAACGCCGATATCGCCGGCTTTCCGGATAGCTCGCTCCAACAGTTCGCACGCTGCAGACGCATACGCAGGAATCACCCGAAAACTCATCTCCGCCACGTGCTGATCGTAGAACGTCTGACCGCGCTCGAATGCGGCGGCGCCGACAAGCACGCGAGTGGGATTCTCCTGTACGACAAAACCTCCTCGCCCCTCCTCGAGTCGTCGCAGAAGTTTGACGAAGTGACTCTCGTATCGCGTTTCCGCGAAGCTCTCCGTCAGCGGGTCCTTCAACAGCCATCCTGGTTCGGGATGGTTGTAGAGCGCAGAGAGCGCTGGCAGGTCTCCCCAGTGTGCGTCCCTTACCGTCGCCTCACCTTGATGGACCCATCGCTCTCGATCGAATGCTTCTGCGCCTTGCGCGAGATATCGCATCCCGTCGCCGACGTGATAGGTGAATCCGTGTCGCTCGTAGAGGTGACCCGCGATCGGGTTTGTCGTGCAGAGATAGAGCGCCTGGCCCTCATCCTCGAGAAATCGCTCGATCGCCGATTTCATCAAGATGGAAGCAATTCCCTTGTTTCGATGATTTTCGTCCGTCGCCACGAACTCGATCACCCCGACACCGCGCCGATCGGTCGCAACATAGTAGCTGAGCGATCCCACCACCTCTCCGTCGATCTCACCGATGAAGTAAGGTGTGAAGAGTTGATCGACAAACGCGCCGCCCAGCAGATCGTCCCGGACGTCCCGCCAGCATCCAACCTTGTCCGCGTACTTACCGAGAGGCGGTTCAACCGTCAACACCACGAGGCGCTCCCCATTCCTGAGCTCCACGATCTCACTCATCAAGGCGATCCTCCTTAAATCCGATGGGCGAACTCGAAAGCCCAGTATAGTCTTGAAAACAGGACGCGACAAAGAAATCAGCCCCCTCGATGCTGCTGAAGGGGGCTGACTGAAAACGACGCCGAAGTTTCGGCCAGAGCTATTCGCTCTCTTCGGCGATGCAATACAGGTGTGTGTACGTGCGAAAGTAAAGCTCATCGTCCACGATCATCGGCGATGCGGCGATCCCCTCGTCCAGCTGATTCGCCGAGACGACCTCGAAGCTGGAATCATTCCTGATTGTAAGGGTCGTGCCGTTCAGCCCGGGGACATAGAAATGACCCTGGGTGCCCGTTAGCGAGGCATAGACGTGCCCCACTCCACTTTGAAGCCGCTCGGGTCCGTAGATCTTCTCGCCTGTCTTTGGATTGTAGCAGGACAGAATCCCGTTCCGATTTCTTTGTCTGGATCATGAAAACCCCTTTGAGGCAGGAGGCAGAAAGCCCACTACAATTCACCTCGTGTTAGACATCATCCCGGATAGCATTGCGAAGATCTCAGTCATCTCGTTTGTCAGCGGGTTGAGTTCAGATTCTGTCTTATACCCCAGTTCGATGGCAATCTCAAAGTGAGTATCCAGCTCAGCGATCGATGATCGTGCAACCTCATAGTAACGCCGTCGTTGCCTGCTCGAACCTCTCGAAGCCCCCTCGGCAATGTTAGCCGGCGTTGAAACAGCCGCGCGTCTGGCCTGGTTGGTCAGTCCGAACCGTTCATCCGGTGGGAAATCGGAAGTGGTTCCATAAACCGATCCTACAAGCTTCACAGAGCGCTTCCATACCTCGAGCTTCTTATGGCCCAGATCCATCACAACTCCTACCTCCTCACTCCTGCCTCCTCACTTCAAAACCAGCTTCTCGATCTCCTCATAGATTTCGCAGGAAGAAGTGATCATGCGTTCGCCGGGCCGGAGGCCGTCCAGAACTTCGAAATATTCCGGATTCTGGCGGCCGATGCGAACGTCGCGTCGAACGGCTTCGCCTTCATATTCGATCACTCCAGCACGTCAACCTGCCCAAAACGCTTGAGCAACCTGACACTTCGAGCTCCCTTTCAGGAGTTCATTCCCGCCTGCAGGCAGTCGTCCAGCACGTGGCCATCGGCTTGCTTGGATATCGAAAAGACGGAGAGATCATCCTGTCGAACGCTGCTACGGGACGGCTTCTTCGGATCCCCTCTCTCGAGCGTCTCGGAGCCATCCGCGTATTCAGCGATGAATTGGTTGAAGCACTGGAGAACATCAAACCCCGGAAGCGTGCCCTCATTAAGGTGACCAAGGAGGGACAGGACCTGTTTCTCTCGCTCTACGCGACCGATATGGTGATGCGGGGGCAGGACATACGTCTGGTGTCAATTCAGAACATCCAGAGAGAACTCGAAGAGAAAGAGATGGAGGCGTGGCACAACCTGATTCGCGTGCTTACGCAAGAAATCATGAACTCCGATCGCCTCCACGGTCAACGACAGTCTTGAGCAGCAGACAACCGACGCGCAGTCTGAGGAAGATCACCCGAACGAGGATATCAAGGAGGCCGTGGCCACGATCGAGCGCAGAAGTCGGGGCCTGCTGCGTTTCGTGGATACCTACCGGGAGTTGACACGCATCCCCACCCCCGACATCCAACTCGTTCGCATCGACGAGTTGCTCCATCGTTTGGAAAACCTGTTACGTCCTCAACTGACCGACGGCCAGATCGAGCTGGAAACCCACGTAGATCCCCAGAGCCTACAGGTCGCGGCGGACCCGGAGCTGATCGAACAGGTTCTCATCAACCTTGTTCTGAACTCGATTCAGGCGATGAACGGGGCGTCGGCCCCTCGGATCCGTCTGTCCGCCGGGGTAGATGGCGGAAGCACCCGGATTGACATCAACGACAACGGCGTCGGGATCCTTCCCGATGTTCAGGAGCGGATCTTCATCCCCTTCTTCACGACAAAGCGCGAGGGATCGGGGATCGGCCTCGCGCTCTCACGCCGCATTATGCGGCTCCATAAGGGTACGTTCAGTGTGATCTCCGTTCCCGGAGACACCACCTTCACGATGCGGTTCCTCTCTTCTAGCTAATAGTCGTAACACTCCATCCAGTTTTCGTCGGGAGTGAAAAAAACTGGAGCTCCATCGAGAAAGCGGGAGCTCCAGTTCCTTCCATCGATCGTCCGGCCTGTCGGCGCTCAGAAATCCACTGACCGCACCGCCACCCAGGCCCCGTCTCGGAATTCCACGAAATCACGCGCGAAGTTCTCCTTCCGACCCACGTAGATGAACGTCATACTCATCTCCCCCACCGCCTTGAACCCGTGTGGCACGCCTTGGGGGACGAACACGTAGGTTCCCTTCGGAGCTGGCTGGGTAACGATCTCCCCGTCGGGACGCCCCCAATGAAATTCCGAATCGCCCTGGGTGATGATGATCACCTCGTGACAGGTGGGGTGGACGTGGGTCGCGATGCCCGTTCCCTCCGGGAAGTCGGCGTCTCCCAAGTAGATGTCCTCCTCCAGCATATCGCGAACGGCGATCTCCCCTTCCAGGATCTTCGGCTCCACGTCCGACCCGTGAACGGTGTAGGGTTCCTCGTTTGCCATCGAGTGCCTCCCTGCAGTCTACTTGTGGACCATCTATGACTAGATATCCTCTTGAGTAAGATACTCAGCAACGCGATGTGAACACACGCCAGGATCGTGATCGCATCTCACGAAGAGGCGGTTTACCAAGGATTAGCCTGGTCTACGTACTCCTCCAAACGTGCCACGCCAGGCAGGCCCACCCCGCGAGGAACGCCAGCCCACCCAGGGGTGTCACCGCGCCCAGCCATCGGGTACCCGTCAACGCAAGCACATACAGGCTCCCCGAGAAAATCACGATCCCCGCTACGAACAACCAGCCTGCGACGGTCACCCCACTCCCTGGCCACTGTGTCACCGCCCAGGCCACCGCCAGTAGCGCGAGCGCGTGGTACATATGATATCGCACCCCCACCTCGAAGATCTCGAACAGATCTGCCTCCAGCCTTTGCTTCAGGGCGTGCGCCCCGAACGCCCCCAGCCCCACCCCCACAAATCCAAACACCGCTCCCAACGCAAAGAAAGCCCGCTCCATAAGATGACCCCCAATCCATTATCAAAATTCAACACAAATGTTCTATCTTCAACCCTCAATGTTCAATGCTCACTCCCGCCTTTTGCCTCCTGCCTGCCTCTAATAGTAATGGCTGTGCCCATACCCCTGAAACCAGATCACGTCGACGATGAACGACAGCCCTGCCGCCGCGAAGTGTCCCAGGGCCAGACCGATGAAGAACGGCTTTGCACGATCGTAGAGCATCAGGCCCCCGATCCGGATCAGAATCGTCTTGATCAGCCACGCCAGGAACAGGGTGAACACCGTCCACTGAACCTGTCCCACCGAGGCGATCGAAAATCCCAGCGGATGCAGTCTCCACCAGGTGAATCGATGGCGCAATCGGGTCAGTGTCAAAGTCGCCAGAGCGCCGATGGCGAAGAACGCATAGTACCACGGACTGATGCCCTCCGCCGCCTGTATCTTTCCAACGATCGTGTCGAACGGCACGCTTCCTCCACGTCGGAACACCCATTCCCCGAAATTGTAGCTGCCATAGTCGTACGCCAGACGCAGGGAAAACCAGAAGGAAACCACGAGGCTGATTGCCAGACCCAGGGCCATCGCGCGGACGAGTGCGCCTCGCCTGGCCCCGAACTCCGTATGAATGCGTGCCGCGTTCGCTCCAAAGGGCATGAAGTTCGCAATGGGGTCGCACGCCCAGGCGTAAGACAACGCCAGGCCCGTCATCGTCCTCCGCGACAGGACTAGCGGCCCCACAGTGTGCATCGCGAACGCCTGGGGGAGCAGAGGTCCACGCACGAACACGAGCCCTCCCTCCACCACGATCCGGGTCAACCCCAGATAGAGCGTCACGACAGCGTAAAGAAGCAGAACTGCGACCGGCAGAGAAATCCCCAATGCGTGCAGCCAGAACAGAATGTAGAGCGAAGACACGACCGTCGTCACAGCCGCCGCCCGAAAGCTCATCATCTCTGCAGAATCGTCTACACTCGCATCGTTGTAGAAAGCCCGACGCCACACGTTGCGAAGGTGGTCACGGGCCACCCAGACGCCACCGGCAACGAGCGCCGCGAAAGCACCGGAGCCCTGCCACGCCAGGGCTGCGGGACTCACCGAATAAATCTCCGACGTCCCGATCGTGAACCCCAGTCGATTGAACAGAACGACTTCGGCAAGATTGAACAGGTTGAAGACCCAGATGCTCAGCAACGCATCGGTCTGCACGAAATAGGAGATTCCCAGGAGCGGGATTGTCAGGCTGGAAGAGAAACCCGGAAAAACCTTACCCCCCTTGATGGAGAGCCGGATTCGGCCGAGCGTCGGCCACTGGGGATAGAAGTAGGAGGGGATGGCCCAGAGGACCTTCAAGGATGAAACCCCGAACCCTACCCTGAACAGCCACGAACGCGCAAGCGAAGGGAAAAGGTGCTTCCCGCCACGGCGATCCATCATCGTCATCGGAATTTCCACAAGCGGAAACCCGAGCCGCTCCGAATCGACCCACTGGGCACGAAAGATCACGATCAGGGCGATACTCAGCGCCAACGTCGCCGCCACGAGACTCCCCCACCACGCCAGGGGGACGATCCACACCTCGTAAGGAATGTCCGCACCCGTGGGCCGTCCTTCGAAGAACCACGCCGTCGCCACCCCCTCCCCCGGGACGGCCCACGACGGCACAGCTTCGTGAAGATGTTCGGCCCATCCGTTTTCAGGTGTCGCGAAGTAGAATGTCGCCGCCGTGATCGACAGAAGGTATCCCGTGATGCCATACGTAGGCACCGATGCCGCGGCCAACAACATCACATAGATCACCCCGAGGTCTTCCGGCGACAGACCCGCCCGTCTCTGAACAGACTTCAGAAAGGGATTGAGGAGAAACGTAACGGCGATGAACGAGAAGCCGAGTCCGAGCGGGAAGTAGTTCGTCGTCATCAACGTCGAATGCACGATCCATTCCGAATACGGCGCCACGACGTTCATCGACGCCACACAGACAGATCCGACGATCAGCGCGCGCCCCGATAGCCCCTGTCGCTCCCGATCGGATGTCACCTCAGCGATACCCGCTCCCGTCAACAAGCCTTTCTCCGTTCACGCAACACTTATGCCCATCACCCAATTGCCTTTTGCCTCTCGTCTTCTACCTCCTACCTCCTATGTTCCGCCTTCCTCCCTTACCACGAATGTACCCCGTGTCCATCTCCAAAGAACCAGACGTAGTCACCGAGGAACGACAGCCCCACGCCGAGGGCATAGCCGACGATTAAACCGAAGCACAAGGGCCGCGTACGGTTGTAAAGGGTCGCGCCTCCGATTCGCATAACGATGAATTTCAACATCCACGCCAGGAACACCGCGAACACCGAATTCAAGGTCGCATACGTCAACGGAATCGTGAAGCCGACCGGGTGAAGCGGCCATCGCGGAAAGCGATAACGAAGAAAAACCAGAAGCCCCATCACGACGGCCCCAATCCCGTAGAACAGCAGCCGTTCGATATCGACGGTCCTCGTGTCCTGCATCTTCTTGATCGTGACCGTAAACGCGTGCTTGCTGCCCGAGGAGAAGGGGTAGTCGTTGAAGTTGTAAGCGCCTCGCTCGTAGCCCCAGCTAAAGGTCACGACCGTGCAGACCAGGATACCGATCGCGATGGCTGCGACAACCGCCAGAGCCATCCGCCTCCGCCGCCCCGAAACGAACTCTCCCAGCCGAGCGGCGTGGATCAACGGAGTCGCGAACAGGCCTTTCCCCTGAGAGAAGAACACATAGGTGAACGCGCTCATCGTCATTGAAGCGGGAGAAAGGTTTCCCGGGCCCAGCGCGTAGATCGAGAAGACCTGTGGCGTCAAGGGGGCGCGAACGTAGACCAATCCGGCCTCGGACACGATGCGACCGATTCCGACGAAGACGATGAACGTCCCGAACACGATCAGCACGATCATCGGAACCGACATCCCCGCAGCCAGCAGCCAGAAGAAGATCAGGATCACCGAAACCAGAAGCCCCCACACGGCCGCCTGGTAGGAAAGAATCTCGTCCGAATCATCGGCTTCCCGTCGCCCTAGCGCGGCGCGAAAGACCCGGGAGAGATGCTCGCGAGCCACGAACAGGCCCCAAAGAACGAAGACCGTAAGACCTCCGAAGCTCTGCCACCCCGAAGCCGCGTGAGGCTGACTCCACGAATCCTCGGTCCCCGTGATCTTGAACCCAAGGCGGTTGAAGGCATAGACCTCGGTGCCCACGATCAGGTAGAACACCCACAGGCTCAGCAAAACCTCGAGATTCGCCAGATAGGCGAAGCCCAACGTGAACGAATTGATCCTTGTTCGGAGCCTGGGGAACCCGCGCAACGGGGTCATCCACCGTCCAGCATAGTTGATGTAAGGGATCAAGGGCGAGAAGAAGGTCGCGAAGTTCCACACCATCACGCTGAGCGGCATTGCCATCCCCACCCAGAACAACCGCTCCCGCCAGAAGGTAGGTCGCCTCGTGGAGGTGTCCCCCCCGGAACCGAGTCGTATCAGCTCTTCCGACGCCGCCACCAGCGGATACACCAGCCGCTCGTGCTCGCTCCAGGGCTTCCTGAGAATGACGGCGATGGCGAGCGACGCGTAGACGACGGCCGCCGTAAGGACGAGCCACCACGCCATCGGCACCAACCAGACTTCCCACGGAATCGGAATCTCGCCAGGTGGACCGTCGAAGAAGTACGTCAGCGCCTTTCCCGTGTCCCGTGGAGCAACCCAGTCCGGAATATGGGGATGGAAATACTCGCCCCACCGG
>CEVA01071055.1_pt1 | contig 21207 bp, 24 predicted proteins | sample 361521 | NCBI WGS metagenome assembly CEVA01 (sample SAMEA2622823, study PRJEB7988) | marine metagenome | isolation source: saline water (ENVO:00002010), including
TCTGGCATCACATGATGACTTCCCTTACCGGCAATTGAGGCGCGTATCTATTCGGGCTGAGGTTTTTGACGAGGGAGTGATTCTAAGAATAGATGGTAATAGTGGCTGTTTCATAGTGTCAATTGTCGTGAAGGCGTCTGCCGGGTTAGTATGTTTGGGAAATGAATTCCTCCGACGAGACAGCTGAGGAAAACTCAGCCCAACAGATACCTTCAGAAGAACAATTACTGGAGTCAGCTGCGAGACTCCGCGGCATGGTGTCGGATTTAGCGTTGCGACTTCGGCCATTTCCTTCGTTCTTTGGAATGAATACTCTTAGAGCTATAGAACTCGAACTTCCACCGGGAAGTGAGTTTAGATCATCACCTGAATTAGGGTGTGTAGTGGTACTTGAGGACGGCGAGATTTCAGAATTAGACTTGAAATTTATTTCGGGCCCTGACAATTCTGCAGGTTTCGACCAGATAGAAGAATTCACTGAGTTGGACCTTCCACCAGAACAGTTTATTGCGTACGCCTCAGTGGCAGTGCGCTTATTGCAGGCCGAAATCGCGCGTCGGATGGCTACGTAACCGATTATGAGCGAAGTGAAGGTCGACGAAGATATAATAATTGGACAGGCTGGGGATCGAGATTTGGTGGTAGACGTCTTGCGTCCGTCCAGTACTGCTGGATTGGTTCCTGGGATTTTGGTTTTGCCTGGTGGGAGTTGGTTTACCGCCAACCGAAGTGGGCTCAAAGACCGATTAGGTATATCTCTGGCAGAGAAGGGTTACGTATGTGTTGTAGGCGAATATCGGGTCGCATCTGAAGCCCTATGGCCTGCTCAGATACAGGATGTAAAATCGATTATCCGTTGGATGAGGACCAATAGTTCTGCATTGGGTATAGACCGATCGAGAATGATTACGTTGGGTAAGTCCGCTGGAGGCCATCTAGCACTGATGGCAGGATTGGCGACTGAAGTCGTAGAGTTTGAAGGTGACTTAGGCAATAATGGTGTGTCCAGTGGCGTTACCGCTGCCGTAGGCATTGCGCCGATTTTGGACATGGCTTGGGCTGTTGGACGAAAAGACCTGGCTTCATTCCTCGGGACGGAACCGTCTCCTAATGTTATTAAGTCTGCTAGTCCTGTTGAATATGTGGGAGGAAATAGCCCACCGATACTTTTGATGCATGGGACTTCAGATACTAGAGTCCATCATTCGATGACCGTTAATATGTATCAAAAGTTGGAGCAAGCAGGGATATCGGCAGATTTGCATCTTTACGCAGGTCAGGGCCACTCGTTCGACGCTGATCCGGCATTCACCCAATCGATAGTTAGTGAGATTGACCTATTCATATCCCGATTCGTTCTGATTAACGATTAGATATCTAAAAGAGAGAGCGTAATGGCAACTACTCAGTACAACCTTGAATACTACATTGACGCCGCTCACGAGTTGGCCGAGAAAGTGGGATCCAAAGCGGACCAGATCGATGAGCAACGGCAGATTCCATCGGAACTCGCATCGGAGCTTGTCGAAAAAGGTTTCTTTCGACTTTTGCAACCCAGTTCATCTGGAGGTGCAGAGTTAGACCACCCTGATTTTCTGAAAATCCTTGAGATTTTCGCTGACGTTGATGGGAGCACCAGCTGGTGCCTTAATCAGAACAACGTGCACGCCACTAATATCTTGCGTATGACTTCTCAGGCAGCTGAGGAGATATATTCCGATCGTCGCGCGGTCGTAACTAATGGGCCTCCGACCTCGGCTGTCCAGGCAATCCCCTGTGATGGCGGATATAGGCTCAGCGGGCGGTGGAATTTCAGCAGTGGCATAACTCATGCGACGTGGGTAGCGGCAAGGGCGCCTATAGTTAAGGGTGACCAGGAAGAACATCGAATTTTGCTAATCCCCAAAGAGGAGGTGAAATTCGTGGATTTTTGGCCTGTTCACGGCTTGAGGGGAACGGCAAGCTTTAGTTTTGAAACGGAGGATCTTTTCGTTCCGGAACACAGAATGTATGACCCGAACGGGAAACCCAGGGAAGGTGGTCCTGTATTCAACATTCCAACTACGCTTTTATTTGCGACCGGGTTTTCAACCGTCTCGCTGGGTATAGCTAAAGCTAGCTTGAATACGGCTATGGATTTGGCAGGAAGCAAGGTACCAGGTCGGGCAGCGAGGCTTCTAAAAGACGAGACCACTACTCAGAGGATCATTGGCGAAGCAGAGGCTGTCTGGCTCTCCGCTAAAGCATTTCTCAGACAAGCTCATGAATCAGTCTGGGAGACAGTTAGTCTGAGAGAGCCTTTAACTACAGATAAAAGGGTAATGTTGCGATTGGCTGCTACTTTTGGAATACAAAAGGCGAAGGAAGTTGTCGATATCGCTTATGACTTATGCGGTTCAAGTGCCATATTGGATACAAACCCAATACAGCGCAGGTTCCAAGACATCCATGTTGCTTCTCAGCATATACAGGGTCGATCAACTCATTTTGAAACTGCGGGTCAGTTTTTCATGGGGATGGAACCGGAAGGGAATTTCTAAGTACTTGTCCTACATGCTCAACGGGAAGCGTCCGTGGCGGAAGGATCTGTACCAGCGTTACATGGGGATTGTTAACACTTTTGTTAACAGTAACGATTTAGCTGTTAACACTTCCAGCCAAGACGTCGCCACTGAGGGTAGTGGCACCGACTGGGTTCGAACCAGTGACCTAGCGCTTATGAAGCGCCCGCTCTAACCACTGAGCTACGGTGCCACCTGGAGGCCACCCGACCAGCCGCCAGGGTGTGCCTCAGAGTCGATGAGTCCAGTCATTATTAGGGCTGTCATTTCCTAGCTAAAGAAAACGAGTAGGCCTCAATAAGTCCTAGCCTCGACTAACTATGTTAATGGCGTCTGTTTAGCAGTGTCAATTGGTGCTTAAGGTATTCGAAGTTTAGACTCGTGATTTAACACCTAATCGCTCTTGACGCTCATGGCCCAGAGGACACTCTGGAGCCTCTTCGACTCGGTAAGGCCGAATCATTAAGGGCAACGAGGGTGAAGCGGACCAGGTGGAGTATTGAACGCGACTGGATCTTGCTCAACAGCTGCTACAAATTTTTTACCCAGTAATCGTTCGCCAAGGAGAATCTGACTAGATTAATTTCTTGTTTCAAGAGTGTTTCGTCAACATTGTTAAATTCTTCCGTTTGGTTCCAGACCCAAGGCAACTCTGGCGTACTGAAGTCCTCCGAATTCCATCATGAATCCATCCCTCAGTACAGCAGCCTGGATATCCCGGTGAAAGCGTTGCAGAAGACCGGATTCGAAGATGCCATGTCCTCCGCTAAATTCAAATAGTCGATTTACCGCACTTAAACACGTTTGGGCTATGAAGGCCTTATCTCTCCGAATCTTAGCTCTTTCAATTGTACTGAAAGCATCACCTGTTTTGGCCTTTTTGAAGATTTGCGTGATATCTTCGTTCATCAGAGCTTGAGCTGCATCCAATTCCGCAGATGATTGAGACAGCCGTAGATGCACTCCCTCGGAGTCTGCTGTTCTACCCGGTCCGGACGTCCCGGTAAGTTTATATGTGAACTCTTCAATGGCCCCTTGGGCGATTCCAAGCATTGGAGTGACCAGGTCCCAACCAAGCAATACTGGAATTGGTACTCTGTAGCGTTCCTGTTTGTGTATTTCCCATCCGGTCCAGTCTCCGTTTCCAGCTTGCTGAAAATCTAATACACGGTGTTCAGGAACAAAGATATCTTTGATTACGATGTCTTTGCTTCCAGTACCTTTGAGACCGGAAACGAACCAAGTATCAGCAATCTCGTAATCTAAGTGAGGCACTAATATCCAGACCAATCTGTCTGATCTGTTCGCGCCAACAATTACCCACTCGGCAGAGTCAGATCCGCTAGAGAATTCCCAATGTCCTGAAAGCTTAAATCCGCCAGATGTCTCCTCAAGCGTAGATTTTCCAGGGTTCAATGAGCTTGAACTGAGAACGTCTGGGCTGCTTCCGAAGACTTCTTGTTGAGCTTTATATGGCCAATGACCAACAAGCCAGGAATGTGCCGCCCAAATACAGAAACACCAAGATGTGGCGGCGCAGGCGCTGCCTAGCAGAGAGCCTATTTCAAACATCAATCTGTATTCGGCGTCGAGACCGCCAAACATCTTGGGAACACCGATACGAAGTAGCTCGGAGTCCCGTAGTTCACGTACTGTCTCATCAGGGATTCGACGAAGAGCCTCCGTTTCAGTCGCTCTTTTCTTCACGGTAGGAAGCATGTCTGAAGCTCGTCTGAGTAACGTCTCTGCTGATACAGTCCTACCTGTCATGGAACCTCTGATTTATGGCGTGTGTCGTGGGAAAGGTCGATTCTTGTAGGTAAATCCTGGTATGAGGCATGGGTTTTATTGCAGGATCTAAAATATGGTCACGTGAGTTTACAACTGATTGAGTTTAGGATAACCCAATTTTGAGGAGACACATACTGGGGAAAGAGGCTCAGCTGAAGGAGTAAAGCGGGCTGTCACCTTTAGTCCTCTATGTTGATATCTCCTGAGCGGCCACCGCTCTTTTGGACCAGCCGTATTGATTCGATTCGCATGCCCCTGTCGACTGCTTTGCACATATCATACAAGGTCAGTGCTGCAACGGAAACTGCGGTTAAGGCTTCCATCTCAACTCCAGTGCGAGAGGTGGTTTTGGCGGTGGCTTCCAACCTGATGCGGCATTCCGTCTCATCCAATGTTAGTTCTACATCCACTTTATCCAGAGGCAACGGGTGACATAGCGGAATAAGCTCGGAAGTTTTCTTAGCGCCCGTGATGCCGGCGATCTGAGCGATTGTCAGAACGTCCCCTTTTTTCATCAGCCCTTCCTTGATCAACCGTAGCGTCTCCGGTTGGATTGAAACGTGTCCGCGAGCCACTGCGACACGACTGGTGATGTCTTTGCCACCCACATCAACCATCTTGGCGTTTCCCTGGTCGTCCAGATGAGTCAGGTGGATGTTCGGGTCATCGTTGGTGGTCGACATAAATTCGTCAATGCTCCCTTAGAGAGTTGATCCTCAAGCATCCTTGAATGAAGACACTGGGTGATAGGCGCCCGTTGTGAATTTTATTTGGCTGTGCCCGCTTCTTTGGTGGCGGCCGAGTCGGCCAGTTCGTTGCCTCGCTCCCCGCTGTGGCCTCGTACCCAACGCCAGGATACGTCCCTTCCCTTTACTAGTCGGTCCAGCTGTTCCCAAAGGTCATGGTTGGCCTTACGTTTCCAACCTTTGGTCATCGTATTTATGACGTAGGTGCTATCGGAACTAATTAGTACGGGAGCGTGAGGGTCGATGGCTTCTAGGCCTTTTATGACCGCTGTCATTTCCATCCGGTTATTGGTGGTATGGGGTTCTCCGCCTGAGATGATGGTCTGGTTGCCGTCTTGTTCAATTACAGCACCCCAGCCTCCCTGGCCAGGATTACCCTTGCACGCGCCGTCAGTGTGAATCACGAAACTGTTATTTTTCATGGGACCTCAAATCATTCAGCTACCATAATTCATAGGATCCTATCGTTGAATTCCAAGATCTGATAGTTTACTAACCACCTATTTGGTACATCTCAATCTTTCTTGGAGCTCCTGGCTCGTTAGGCAAAGCTGCTCGTTCCTCCGAATACCGGTCTGATCGGGAGGACCAGATAGAGGTAATCAACTCGCGTAGGTAGTTGTCTGTTGCGCCGCCTCTGATGGGGGCCATCAAACTAGCGCCTTCACTGGCGAAGAGGCAGGTGAAGACCTTCCCGTCTGTGGAGAGTCTGACTCTGGTGCAGTCGCCGCAAAAAGGCTTGGTCACCGAGGCAATCACACCTATCTCTCCACTACCGTCCTTATAACGGTATCTTGTCGCAACCTCGCCTTGATAGTTGCTTTCGGTGGGTTCCAGTGGCATTTCGGCGTCGATCCGGGAGATAATCTCCTCGGCAGAGACCACATGTTCAGATTTCCATCCGTTCTTATTTCCGACATCCATGTATTCGATGTATCGGACTATATGGCCGGTGCCCTTGAAGTGCCGGGCTAAGTCTACGATCGTGTGATCATTGACGTTTTTTTGTACGACGCAGTTAATCTTGATGGGAGACAACCCCACCTCTGACGCTTTTTGGATCGATGCTAAGACCCGTTCAGTGGTAAATCCCCGGCCGTTCATGGCTTTAAACACTTCGTCATCGAGGCTGTCTAGGCTGATGGTTATGCGGTTCAGCCCTGCGCTTTTCAGTTGTTGTGCAAACTGGCTCAGTAGGTAGCCGTTGGTAGTCAATGTCAGGTCATCTATGCCGGGGATGTCGGTCAGCATGTTTAGCAGTTGTGGAAGGTCGTTACGCAGCAATGGCTCACCGCCGGTGATGCGGAGTTTGCCGATGCCTAACTCTGCAAAAATGCCCACCAAACGAGTCAATTCCTCAAATGTGAGGATGTCTTCGCGGGGGAGGAACTCGTATGCCTCGCCGTAAATCTCCGCAGGCATGCAGTAGGGACACCTGAAGTTACATCGGTCGGTTACGGAGATGCGGAGGTCATGCATGGGCCTGCCGAATTTGTCAGTTAGCATACGGAAAAACAGCTTTTAGCTTTTAGATATCAGCTTCTGTAGGGATTCTACTGTGATCTTTGCAGCGTTGCCCCTGTGGCTGAGTAGGTTCTTTTCGCTCAAGGGAATTTCGGCCAAGGTTTTGTCGTGGTAAGGGATATAGAATACGGGATCGTAGCCAAAACCGTCTTCCCCTTCTTCCTTGTATTGTATCATTCCATCTATTTGACCTTCGGATTGAGTGACCAATACCGGAGCCAAATCTCCCTCTGATCTTCCTTTATGTTTGGGGGCTACTTCTTCTACTTGTCGGCACAAATCGGGATAAATGGGGGCATCAGGAAATTTTGCTACAGCTATCACGCACCGAAATCGAGCTGTGCGCTTCTCCCATGGTACATCCTGAAGGTTTTTTAATAGTAGTTTGATCCGATCTTGATCGTTGTGGCAGGAATCTCCTCCATAACGGGCGGAGCGGACCCCTGGATCTCCACCCAAGGCGTCTACCTCAAGGCCCGAATCATCGGCCAGGGTTAATATTCCCGAGAGTGCCGCATATTCAGACGCTTTCAACCATGCGTTTTCCTCGAAGGTTTTTCCTGTTTCGTCTACCGTGTGGCTGATACCCATATCGCTCAACGAAACTAATTTAAATGGGAGTCCTGCCAGAAGCTCGGCGTATTCCCTCATCTTCCCAGCATTGCCCGTAGCGATGAGTAATCGGATTGGTTGCTGTCCGAACACTTTAAATGGTCCCTTGATCCGACAGATCTGCCAGTTGGGTATCGTCTAAATTCAACCATGAACCATAGATAAGTCGGTTGTGCTCTCCGATAGTAGGTCCGGCGTGCTCTACCGACCCGGGTGTTACGCTGAATTTCGGCACTACTCCAAGCATTTTGGTCTTGCCGAGTTGCGGATCGTCGATGTCTATGATGTCTTCCCGTGCCTGGTAGTGGGGGTCGGAGATAATCTGCGGTGCGTCATAAACGGGACCAACCACTCCACCGGAAGGTATTAGCTGTTCCATAGTTTCGTCTAGGTCACGCTCGCCCAGCCACCCTTGTAGCTCGACATTAAGGTTCTGTCGGTTTTCCAACCTTGCGGCGTTGTCTTTGTAGGCCTCTTTTTCTATGAGATCAGGCATGCCCATGGCCTTTGCTAAACTTTCGAAGGTGCTCTGGGATGTAGCAGAGAGACCGAGCCACCGGTCATCGGCGGTCTTATAGAGATTTCTAGGCGCAGCGTCAGGGAAATCGTTGCCTACTCTTTCTCTGTTTATCCCCAACAGATCGAACATGGTGATGTGTGGGATGCACAGTCGGAAAAGGGGCTCAAAAAGGCTCACGTCCACTACTTGGCCTTTAGTGTCGGAGTTGCTCGATGTGTCGCGATGGTAAAGGGCCATCATTCCAGCCATGGCGCCAAACACTCCAGCAATCTCATCTGCTAATGGGATGGGCGGTAGGTTGGGCGCAGTGTCAGGGAACCCTGTCATACCGATATAACCACTCATGCATTCAGCGATGGTACCGAAACCGGGACGGTCTTTGTACGGGCCTGTTTGACCAAATCCGGAATACCTGAGAATAACCAACTTGGGGTTCACATCTAGTAAGCTGTCTGGCCCAAGCCCCCATTTCTCCATGGCACCTGGCCTAAACCCTTCGATAAGCACATCAGCCTCTACTGCTAACTTCTTCAGCAGGTCTTGCCCTTCTGGAGATCCTAAGTTTAGGGTTATCGATTTCTTGTTTCTAGAGTGGACCTTCCACCATAGTGAGACGCCATTGGCAAACGGGCCCCAGTTACGTAGTGGATCTCCCGTGCCTGGTCGCTCTACTTTGACCACCTCGGCACCAAAGTCAGCCATTAGGCTGCTGGCGGTTCCTCCTGCAACTATGATAGAAAGGTCAAGAACTTTTAGGCCTGCGAGAGGCCCCTGGGCTGTGGTCAAATCTATCCCCCAATCCGACATGTAATACGGTATTGAAACAGATAGAATAATATTACCAGCCGGGCTTAGATCGGAAAAGTTAGAATAACGAGTCGTGTAACCAACCCATCTTGCCTGTAAAGCCGCGGGTTACTCTGATATAATCTTGGACGATTCCGGAGCTCATCTCCGGCGGGTTTAATCTGTCTTGTATAGTTCTGGGGGTGTGATCGAGTGACTGGCCGATGTTAGACGATTATTTTAGGCAATACGGGCTCATTGCCATCTTTTTGGTGGTGGCAGTTGGCGTACCCATCAGCATGCTGGCAATGTCTTCCATGGCCGCCCGTATAGGTCTACGTCCTAACAAACCGACTGATGTTAAGTCTGAGACTTACGAGTGTGGGGTAGAGGCTATTGGCGGCCGTTGGGAATTGTTTAATTTTCGTTACTACATGTTTGCCATACTCTTCGTAATATTCGACGTTGAGGTTGTGTTCCTATATCCCTGGGCTGCTAAATTTCTGCAGCTGCCACTGTTCGCGTTGATTGAGATGGCGGTATTCGTAGGTATCTTGGTCGTAGGGTTGGCTTACGCCTGGCGCAAGCATGACCTGGAGTGGGGTTAAGAACACTGATGTCTTTAGATATATCTAGAGAAGGGGGTCCTTTGCAAGCGCGAACTTGGGACTTGGACCAACACGAGGGATCGTTGGTTCAGGACTTGAAAGACGCCTCCATCGAACCTCTACCAGAGCCCTTGATTGAGATTCCAGACGATTTAAAGACTAACTTGGTGGTCACGTCTGTTGATGCTTTGGTTAATTGGAGTCGGAAATCGGCTCTTTGGCCAGTGACCTTTGGATTGGCCTGCTGTGCCTTTGAGATGATTGCCACCGCCATGGGTCGTTTTGACATTGGACGATTTGGGATGGAGGCTTTCAGGGCCTCTCCTCGTCAGGCAGACCTCATGATAGTGGCTGGTACCGTAACTTGGAAGATGGCCCCGGCTATCAAACGGATATATGACCAGATGGCCGAGCCAAAATGGGTGATTTCCATGGGCGTGTGCGCCACCAGTGGCGGACCGTACTACGGTTCCTACAGTGTAGTGCCTGGAGTTGACCACATAGTGCCCGTCGATGTGTACGTCCCAGGTTGTCCGCCTCGGCCCGACGCTCTGCTTTACGGAATAATGGAACTTCATGAGAAGATAAAAAAGTATCACAACTTGCCCAACGGGCCTTTTGGGCGAGGCGCTAGGCCGGAGAACTCTTAAATGGCGGTTCATCAACTTAGCGCCGAGGAATTGGCAGAAAAGGTCAGCGTTGGAGTTCCAGATTCTCTGGATACGACCTCAATTAATACAGCAGAAAACGTGATTTGGGTTAAGTCTTCGAAAGTGGCTGATGTGGCCAGCTTCATGAAATCTGATGTTGGTTTGGATTTCAATTTCTTAAACTCCATTACGGCTATCGATTACATCAACCATTTTGAGATCGTCTATCATCTGACCTCGATAGATAAGGAACACACCGCAATAATCAAGACTCGGCTAGACGGACGAGAAGAGTTGAGCCTCCCTTCGGTCTACCATCTGTGGCGTGGCGCGGATTTCCAAGAACGAGAGATATGGGATCTGATGGGAATAGGTTTTTCAGGGCATCCTAATCTGAAACGAATAATGCTGTGGGAAGGTTTTGATGGACACCCACTGCGGAAGGATTATTTGTAGCTGACAGCAGTAAACCATCAGCGGTAATGGCCTAGAGATCTAGCCGCTGATGGCCGAAAGCCGGAAGCTTTCTTGCCATGCCAATTCACACTGAACCTATGACGGTGAATATTGGGCCTCAGCATCCCAGCACCCATGGGGTGTTCCGGTTGCGTGTTACCTTTGACGGCGAAGAGATATTAGAAGTTGAACCCATCTTCGGTTACCTACACCGGGGAACAGAGAAACTGGCCGAAGAGCGCAATTACACCCAGATTGTCACCTTGACCGACCGTTTGGATTACGTCTCGTCAATGATCAACAACCAGGCTTACTGCCTGGCGGTAGAAGAACTTCTCGGCGTTGAAGTTCCTCAGCGGGCCAAGTACCTGAGGACTCTGACTGCCGAGTTACAGCGAGTGGCCAGCCATTTGATGGGCATCGGGTTTTTTCTTCAGGATTTAGGCACCCTTGGCACTCCTCTGATGTACGGCTTCCGGTCCAGGGAAAAGATACTTGACCTTTTTGAGATGCTCTGTGGTGCTCGTATAACCCTGAGCTACATGCGCCCTGGCGGCGTGTTCTTTGATGCCCCGGATGACTTTTGGCCCGCCTTGGACCAGTTCCTTGAGGACTTCGATATAGAGTTCGAAGAGCTTGAGCGGTTGATTTTGGAGAACGAGATCGTCATGGTTCGAACCCGTGGGGTCAGCGTTCTACCATTGGATCTGGCCATTAACGCCTCAGTGAGTGGGCCGACGCTTCGAGCCAGCGGTTCTGACTGGGACTGGCGTAAGAAAGCTCCATATGACGCTTATGATCGGATGGACTTCGAGGTCCCGACGGCCACTGGAGGTGATAACTACGACCGATTTTGGGTACGTATGCAAGAGATTCGCCAGAGTATCCGTATTGTCAGACAGTGTGTTGAGCAAATTGAGCCTGGCGCAACGCGTGCCGAGGTACCCCTGATACTCAGGCCCAAACCCGGAACAGAATCCTACGGTCGAGTTGAGGCGTCCAAGGGCGAACTGGCTTTCTATGTTGTTTCCGACGGTGGTATCAGTCCCTACCGAATGAAGGTGCGCTCTCCGTCACTGATCAACTTGACCGTGACTGAGCACCTACTTGTGGGCTGGAAACTTTCCGATATGATCGTGACTTTGGGTAGTTTGGATATCAACATGGGTGAAGTGGACCGATGAACTGTGTTTTAGGTTCCGACAACATTCTGAACGATACCGTTCTGTATCGGGTTATATACGAAGCTGTGGGCAACGTGTTGCCTTGCGGATTGTCCTATGTTGTCGCAGGCTTGGCGATGATGATGATATTGGTCAATGGAGTGCTTGTAGGCGCGGGCCTATTCTCGTGGGTGGAACGCAGACTCATTGGCCGGTTCCACAACCGTATTGGCCCAAATCGCTGGGGTCCGTTTGGCCTTCTCCAGCCTATGGCTGATCTAGTGAAGCTGCTGACTAAAGAAGACCTGACACCCAAAAGTGCTGACCGGCTATTATTTGCGATAGTCCCAGTGGCTATGTTGGCTCCGGTGATCCTCACGATGGCCGTGGTACCCTTTGCCAAAGACACGGCCTTGGCAAACTTAAACGTGGGCGTCTTATATATTCTGGCGGTGACTTCCATAACATCCGTAGCTATATTTATGGCAGGATGGGCGTCAGATAATAGGTATGCCATGTTTGGTGCTTCCCGAGGGGTGGCTGTATTAATCAGCTATGAAGTACCTGTCGTGATGTCGTTGTTAGGCGTTGTTCTGTTGGCTGGGTCCATGTCGTTAGATGATGTGGTATCAGCCCAGAATGTCCCATTCTTACTGGTGCAGCCTATGGCGTTCTTCGTATTCTTGGCTGGGATTTCGGCGGAACTTAACCGTACACCTTTTGATTTGGCCGAGGCCGAATCTGAGTTGATTGCTGGGTTCCACACTGAATACAGCGGAGTGAAGTTTGCTTTGATTCAAGCCGCCGAGTTTGGTGCAGTTCTGACGTCTTCTGCCGTGATTGTTACTTTGTTCCTAAGCGGTTGGTCTGGTCCCTTTTCCGAATATTTTGGTTGGGCCTGGTTCCTTTTGAAGATTGGAGTTCTAGCCTTCATGTTCAGCTGGGTTCGGGCCACATTACCCAGGCTGCGTATCGACCAACTGCTGGCCTTCGCCTGGAAGTTCCTGTTGCCCCTCAGCATCATAAACCTGTTTGCCACTGCGTTGGAGGTTTACTTCCTGCGCGACGATGCTGGAACCTTAGCCACATCAGACCTTTGGGTCATGGCGGGGATCAACTTTGGTGTGGCGTTCGCCTGTTTGATAATCTTCGGCACTCTGATCAAGGAAAAGGTTCGACCCGCAAGACTCATCACCGGCGATACCCTTTCCGCTGTGGAGGCTGACTAACATGTACGGAATAAACATGGCCAAGGGTTTTTTGGTGACTCTCAAAAATTTCACAAAGAAGCCTTTCACTGTTCAATATCCTGAGGAACGGGTCAAACAGCATCCCAGATTTAGGGGCGAAGAGTTTGTCTGGTATGAAGAACGCTGCACCGGTTGTGCTTCCTGCGCCAAATACTGTCCTCTCGGAATCATTGAGATTGTGACTACTCCCAGTGAAACGGCCCCGGCTCAGGGAGACAAATATCGACTAGAGCTGTTCGACATCTCAATTAATAGATGTATGTTTTGCGGATTGTGTGTTGAAGCTTGCCCGTATGACGCGTTATACATGGGCAGTGGCTTCGAGCAAGGTCAATACTCTAGGAAAGAGATGGTCATCGACATTGACCATCTGCGTCAGGCCGACAAACACCCCAGCACGTTCTTTCGGCCCCAGCTTGAGGAGACGGGTTATGACCCGAGAGGAGGTCGTCCGCTCCATTGGCAAGACGTAGGCCGTGAAGGTTGGCAGTGGCATCAGCGTGAAAAGATGGGTATGCGGATAGACAGACCGGTGCCAGCCGATCTGATTCCTAGCGACCCGCCCGTTGATTCGTCCTTCGTTGAAGACAGTCCTGCATTGTCAGCTTCAAAGATCGAAGGGGACGCTGAATAAATGCTTGTTCAGGACATAGTTTTCTGGATACTTTCCCTGATGGCCATCGTAGGTTCGTTGGGAGTGGTGTTGGTCTCTAACCTGTTCCGTGCTGCCCTCCTGTTAATACTAGTTTTTGTTGCCGTGGCCGGGATGTTCATATTGCTCAGCGCAGAGTTCTTGGCGGTGGTACAGATACTGATCTACGTTGGCGCCATTGCCATTTTGATAATCTTTGCCGTTATGCTGACTAGGGATGTTCAGCGGGGTAATCTGCCGAACCGGATGCATATACCAGCTGCTGTATTTGCCGCCCTGCTGTTCACGGCACTAGTCGCTGTGGCAGTTGATACCAAGTGGGATTTCCTCCCTGCCGAGCATCAAGAACGCGTGGAGTTGGTACAGGTCAGCGCGGTGACGATAATTACCGACGAAGTCCTGAACGATGAAGGTCTTAGTCTTCAAGAACAAGAGGAAATCCAAGAGTCTGGGCTTGCTGATCTGTTGATCAGTGATTACGTGCTGCCATTTGAGGCGGTATCTGTATTACTTCTGGCGGCTCTGATTGGCGCTCTCGTACTGGTACGTCCGGATCGTGGAACAGGTAGGGGATAGCGCATAATGTCTTTTGAATCGTTTCTGATAGTTGCAGCAATTCTTTTCTGCATCGGTCTCTACGGAGCCCTTGCCAGACGAAACGTTCTAGCTGTATTGATGTCCATAGAGCTGATGTTCAATGCGGTCAACATCACGCTAGTGGCAATGGCCAAATACCTGGCTCCGGCAGGCCTTCAAGACGACATCAGCACTGTGCTTACCGGGCAAGTATTTGCGGTGTTTATCATTACGGTGGCTGCTGCCGAGATTGCTTTGGGACTGGGGATAGTCTTTGCGATGTACCGAACCGACGAAACTGTGGATCTGTCAGAAGCCATCCAGATGCGGCACTGATAACTGATATATGTGGGTTGAATTCAAAAAAGCGCCAAACTTGATGCTGGCCGAGATGTGGAAGGAAGTCCTCGAGGGCGAGGGCTTACCAGCACGCATTCTGCCGGAGGGAGATATATTGGACTGGGCCGAGCGGGCACCGTTCAATGTTCTGGTCCCAAAGGGCAAAGAGCATGTCGCAGAAGAGATACTGCGGAAACTATAGATGGTTAGCGAAGCAGTAATCTGGTCCATATTCTTGTTGCCGCTCGGCTCGTTTATGTTCGCGGCATTGGTGGTGAGGCCGCTCTTCAACCGCTATTCCCTGATTAGCGGTCTTGCGACGATTGGCGCTTTGGGAACAGCGTTGGGATTGTCGATTTGGACTTTACGTTCGGCCATCTTGGGTCACCACTTAGAATTTGAACCCCTTAAATGGTTGGAAGTCGGCGACGCTACCATCGAGATAGGGCTTCTGGTTGACCCGTTGACAGCCCTGATGTTGGTAGTAGTTACTGGAGTTAGCCTGTTGGTCCAGATCTATTCCTTGGGCTATATGAAGGGCGACCCCAGTTTCTCCAGATATTATGCCTATATGTCGCTGTTTACTGCGGCGATGCTGGGACTTGTAATGTCGTCCAATATCATCCAGCTATACATGTTCTGGGAGCTGGTAGGTGTATCGTCCTATCTTTTGATCGGTTTTTGGCACGAGCGTCCTTCCGCTGCCGCCGCTGCCAAAAAGGCTTTCATTATTACTCGCATTGGTGATGTGGGTTTTCTTATAGCGATCCTATATCTGTTCACCCAAGCTGAAACATTTTCCGCTGCTGGATTGAATGCCTTTCATATTCCGGACATCTGGATGGCGGCCCAAGCGGAAGCAGCTGCTGGCGCTATCATTGGTGGCACTGCCTTAACTTGGCTGGCTTTGGGTATATTTGCTGGCGCTGCTGGTAAATCGGGTCAGTTTCCACTCCATACTTGGCTTCCTGATGCTATGGAAGGCCCAACTCCGGTCAGTGCACTGATTCATGCTGCCACCATGGTTGCCGCTGGTGTCTTCTTGGTGGCTAGGTTCTTCCCTGTTTTCGAACATTCCATCGATGCCATGACTGTGGTGGCTCTGGTGGGTGCTTTTACCGCGGTGTTTGCTGCTTCCATGGGCCTAGTGATGAACGACATAAAGCGCGTTATGGCATATTCGACCGTCAGCCAGCTGGGTTATATGATGGCAGCTCTGGGTTTAGGGCTTTATGCTCCTGCCATATTCCACTTGGTCACCCATGCGGCGTTTAAAGCTTTGTTGTTCCTAGGCGCCGGCAGTGTCAACCATGCCACTGGTACCTTTGATATGCGCTATATGGGTGGCCTTCGTAAAGTCATGCCTGTGACCTATGTTCTGATGTTTATTGCCGGGCTCTCTTTGGTCGGAATCATTCCTCTAGCCGGTTTTTGGAGTAAAGACGAGATACTACTTGGTGCCTGGGACGGAACAGGACTGGTGGATACCTGGGTTAACCGGGTGACTTTCTTTTCTCTGATAGTGGGTGTGGTTGCTACTGCGTTTTACACCATGCGTATGATCATCCTCACTTTCCATGGAGAGTTCCGTGGAGGGATTGATAAAGAAATAGAAGACCGGTCTTCCGATGCTGCAGACGATACAAATCACAGTGCACATGGGGGTATCCACCTACATGAATCACCTCTTGTGATGATTCTGCCGATGTTGGTTTTAGGCGTGATTACCGTGGTTATCGGCTACATAGCTAATCCGCAGTGGGTGGATGAATTTGGCATACCAAAGCACTGGATTACGGCCTTCTTATCTGATGGCCTGGCAGAAGCGAAGAACGCCATAGGGCATCACGAGACCTTGGAATTCAGCCGCGGGATGGCCTTGGTTTCTACTTTGGCTGCGCTTTTGGGAATCGGATTAGCAGTTCTGGTTTATCTGAAACGTCGAAGGCTGGTATCAGATATCTTGGTACTGGTAAAACCGGTTCACATCCTTCTCACTCAGAAATATTACATGGATTACCTGTACGAGAATCTGATGGTTCGAAAGTGGTTCTACCGGGTATTCGCTGGAACACTGGATTGGCTAGAGAAAAACATAATAGATGGTACAGTGGATCTAGTTGGATGGTTCTTTAGGAACATCGGAACAGCAATTGGTAAGTTCCAGACCGGCCAGGTACAGACCTACGCTACGGTGATCGCTTTTGCCGTTTTGGCAATAATCTTGGCTCTCTTGTTGGTTGATTAACAATGGAATTGATTAGATGGTAGAAGGCTATAACGGTCTTTTAACGGCGACAGTGTTCCTGCCTGCGGTGGGAGCTTTGATACTGCTGTTGCTTGTAAAAGGGAATAAGAACGTACGGAATTTTGCCGTTTTTATAGCTTTGGCGGACTTAGTCTTGTCCTTGATCGTATTCAGCTTTTTTGACCGTTCAGAAGGAGCTGATCGGTTCCAGTTTGTTGACAAGATTACTTGGATTCCAGACGTCGGATTGAATGCCCATTTCTTCCTAGCGGTGGATGGTCTTAGCGCGCCGCTCGTGGCGTTAACCGGGCTTCTAGGAATGTGCGCTATCTTAGCGTCTTGGCACGTGGGGTTCCGCGTCAAAGAATATTTCGTCTGGCTACTGGTGTTACAAACAGCGGTTATGGGGGTCTTTACCTCAATGGACCTGCTGCTCTTCTTCCTCTTCTGGGAGTTGGAACTTGTGCCCATGTTCATGCTCATCTCAGTTTGGGGCAGCGGCCGAAAAGAATACTCGGCCATGAAATTTTTGATTTTCACCATATTCGGCAGTGGGTTCATGCTGGTCGGGATCGTAGCGGTTTATCTTACCCCGGGTGTAGGCACCTTTGACATGGTTGAACTTTCAACCAAGACTACTATGCTGACTTCTGCCGGGTTACTGATTCCCATGAGTGGGCTGTTTTGGTTATTTTTCGCCGGATTCGCCATAAAACTACCTACATGGCCGGTGCATACCTGGCTGCCAGACGCCCATACAGACGCTCCCACTGCTGCCAGCGTGATGTTGGCAGGAGTGCTACTAAAGATGGGCGGTTACGGTCTGCTCAGAATAAATGTGGGTATGTTCCCTTCTCAGGCTGACGAGTTTGCCTGGGTCCTGGTAGTCTTGGGCGTCGTCAGCGTTTTATACGGCGCGGTTATCACTATGCGACAGACCGACTTAAAACGTCTTATCGCCTATTCTAGTGTCAGCCACATGGGGTTGGTGCTGGTCGGTATCGGCTCAGTTGGTATCTCAGAGGGGACGTTGTCCGTAACCGGATTGAACGGTGCGGCTATGCAATTGTTCACCCACGGTACCGTCACGGGATTACTGTTCTTATCTGTCGGGTTGGTTTACGAAAGGACTCACACTAGGCACATCCCAGACTTGGGAGGGTTGGCCGGTCGGATGCCTGTGGTGGCGGTGGCCATGTTGATTGCTGGTTTGGCTTCGCTGGGACTGCCAGGGCTTAGTGGCTTTGTATCTGAGTTATTAGTCTTTTTGGGTGCTTATCAAGCGTACGATTGGCCGACGGTGCTGGCCGTCTTGGGTATCGTTCTTGCTGCCGGTTACATCCTCTGGATGATGCAACGTACCTTCTTTGGAGTTCGGAGGGATTCTTTTAACGACCTGCCCGACGCCTCTTTGGTTGAAGCCCTTCCGCTGGGTTTGATGCTGATTACGATCATCGGTGTTGGTGTCTATCCTTCTGTATTGACTGATGTTTTTGAATCCGGACTGAACCCTATGGTTGACGTCCTTAATGGGGTGATTAACCCGTAATGTCAGTCCACGATTTTTACGTCCTATCACCATATATTGCAATGGCTGGAGCTGCGCTACTAATAATCTTGTTGGATCTGGCTCTTCCAAAAAAAGGGTTGTTGCCGTACTTGACCTTCGCAGCCCTGGCGGGGCCATTGCTCATGAGTGTAATACAGGTTATTGACCTGGGGAACGCGACAAGTTTGCTGGAGGGATCCGACGCCTTCGCCTCCACAGAGCCAAGTATCCTATTGGGTGTGTTGTCCGTTGACCGGTTCGCCCTATTCTTCAACTTCCTGATCATAGGGTCCGTGGCGCTTGTGGCATTGGCGTCTGCCGATTACATGAAAAATATGGCACGGTTCCAGGGTGAATATTTCGCACTGATTCTGTTTGCTGCCACCGGCATGATGCTTCTGGCAGCGGCGACCGAGCTCATTACAATCTACGTTTCATTGGAACTCACCACCTTACCTATGGCTGCATTGACAGTGTTTCTGATGAATTCGCGCTCAAGTGAAGCTGGGATAAAATTTCTGATCATCGGGGCTGTTAGCTCGGCTTTGATGCTTTACGGGATGGCCTTGGTCTTTGGGTTTACCGGTAGCACTGAACTTGCCGTGATATCTGAAGCCGTCGGGAAAGCCACAGGGGATTTGCCATTTGGTAACTACGCATTGTTCGTAGGTATCATCCTGATGATTGCTGGTTTTGGATTTAAATTGTCCGCAGCCCCATTCCAGATGTGGGTGCCTGACGTCTACGAGGGCGGACCAACTCCGGTTATTGGTTTCTTATCAGTTGCTAGCAAGGCTGCTGCATTTGCAATTGTGATCCGAGTCTTCTTCACCGGCTTCTTTGATGTAGCCTTGGATTGGGGCATTTTGATTGCAGGTATCGCAGCAGCGTCCATGGTCATCGGTAACTTGGTGGCCATAAGTCAAAGTAATATAAGGCGGTTGTTTGGGTATAGCACCATATCTCACGCCGGATACATACTAGTGGGTGTGGCGGCAGGTGTTAAGTCAGGAGAAAGTATTTTTAAAGTGCCCGAGTTTGCGCCTATCGGTCTAGATTCCGTGCTGTTCTATCTGGTTGCCTATGCGGCGGCTAATCTCACCGCTTTCTTCGCTATTATTATCATTAGTTCCAAGATTAAGAGTGACCAGATCAGCGATTACACTGGCCTGTCGGCAAGAAACCCCGTGTTAGCAATCCTTCTGGCCCTTTCATTACTGGCCTTGATTGGTGTGCCGCCGACAGGAATATTTATAGCCAAGCTATACGTTTTCACCGCAGCGGTGGATAGTGGATTGGTTTGGTTGGCTATCCTTGGCGTAATCAACAGTGCTGTGTCGGCATACTACTACGTGCGAATAATTCGAGTGATGTTTATCCAGCCAAGCAGAGACGGAGAAAAAATTACTGCTTCTCCTGCTCCCTGGTTGGCTCTATGGGTGGCTGGATCAGCCATGGTGTTCATGGGTATTGCGCCAGGATTTGTAATGGAAGCCGCCCAGAGTGCGGTCGAAGCGCTGCCGGTGTAGAGTGAGTTTGACTTTTGTATTGGCGTGAGCGGCAATCTAATATAAACAGCCTCCTCGTTGAGATCGACTTCACATCACCCTAGTAAAAGTGAGAAGACGCTGGTGGATGCACGATGAAAAACATCGGAATAATATATAACGCCAGAGTGCCAGAGGCGCTTGACCTGAGCACAGCTATTCTTCACGACTTGAACCTGTCTGAGGCTAGCTGGTTAGCTCCGGCCGAAAATATGGAGAACCTGCAATCTAAGTCCGAGAACACGGATCTTGTGATCACGGTGGGTGGTGATGGTACTATACTGAGAGCTACCACCTTTACTGGACCCGCTGGTATTCCCATGGTTGGAATCAACATGGGCCGTCTTGGATTCATGACTGAACTCCAGGTGGATGAGGCCATGGAGAAGCTGCCGTTTTATTTTAACGGTGGTTCTAGGATGGACGAACGTAATATGCTACAGGCCACGGTGTTCAAAGCAAACGGTAGAGATACCGAAGGCCCGTTCCATGCATTGAACGATATGGTACTGACTCGGGGAGCCGTATCGAGAGTTGTTACCGTGGCCGGCACTATCGACGGCGCACCCGTTACTACATTTCGGGCCGACGGTGTGATCCTTTCTACTGCCACTGGCAGCACTGGCTATAACCTGGCTGTGGGCGGCCCTATCTTAGACCCGGAGTCAGATGCCATAGTGCTGAAGACTGTAGCTGCGCATATGGGACTCAGCGCCGCAATGGTGTTGAAAGCATCCACTGAGGTGGGGCTTACCTTGGAAGGATATCAGCCTGCCATATTGAGCATTGATGGCATAATCGATCATCCCATAGACTTGGGTGACCGTGTCGAGTTGAAACAGAGCCATCACAAGGTACGGTTCCTAAGGGCCCATGACTCCAGTTATTTTTTTGGAACGCTGACCCGCCGTCTGGGTTTTAGCCTTCGTGGTCAATAAATATGCCTGATAATAATTCCCTGGATTCAATCAAAGAAACCACGATCTCTACAAATCGTATATATGAAGGAAGAATCATCAATGTGCGAGAAGATACCGTGGAATTACCAAATGGCAAGACAGCGAAGAGAGAAGTCATCGAGCATTCTTCTGCCGTATGCATCGTTCCAGTGGACGAGAATGGAAATGTTCTTTTAGTGAGACAATTCCGTATCCCGACCGGCGGCCCACTTCTGGAAGTACCTGCTGGTGGTGTTGAAGACGGAGAGGTATCTGAGGAAGCTGTCTTACGTGAGTTGCAAGAAGAAATAGGCTACACGGCAGGTAAACTACAGCACCTTTCCAGCTTCTGGGTTGCGCCAGGATGGGCCACTGAGTTCATGCATGCCTACCTAGCGACCGAATTGACCCCCTCTCGGCTTGATGCTGATGAAGACGAGAATATACAGGTGGTCCGTCTTCCATTTAACGACGTAATATCCATGTTCAAAACCGGGGAGATTCAAGATGGAAAGACTATAGCGTCCATGCTTTTGGCGCAGCCACTTCTACCCTGAGGATTGACAGTTAAGATCAGTTAATTTGGAGCCCGATATTATTCAGCCGTACTTACCTAAGGAATGCTGGATAGTTGGGATTCTTTTTTGATATATTATGTGACGGTCTTCCGCACATTCTTAAAGACAGGCCC
>CEVA01028616.1_pt1 | contig 21173 bp, 24 predicted proteins | sample 361521 | NCBI WGS metagenome assembly CEVA01 (sample SAMEA2622823, study PRJEB7988) | marine metagenome | isolation source: saline water (ENVO:00002010), including
AGCCCCAGCAAAGAAGAAGGCCTCAGCAAAGAAGAAGGCTGCAGCCAAAAAGAAAGCGTAAATAAAAGTCAACCGCACATCGCTCAGCGATGTTGCACATAAGAGAAGTAGCAAGCTAGGAGAAAGAAATGGCAACCACCGAAGAGATCATCGAGGCAATCGGCAACATGTCGGTACTCGAACTCGTCGAACTAAAAAAGGCATTTGAGGAGACATTCGATGTCACCGCAGCAGCTGCAGCACCCGTCATGATGGCGGCGGCTGGTGGCGGAGATGCCGGCGGCGCACCCGCAGAAGACAAAGATGAGTTTGATGTTGTTCTCACGGGCGCCGGTGACAAGAAAATCCAGGTGATCAAAGAAGTCCGTGGGCTCACCAGCCTCGGCCTCAAAGAAGCCAAGGATCTTGTCGAAGGTGCACCAAGTAACATCCTCGAAGGAGTTTCCAAAGAAGACGCCGACAAAGCCAAGGAAGCTATTGAAGCTGCCGGTGGCACCGTCGAAGTCAAGTAAGACTGTTTGTCAGTTAGCGGCGTTCAGCTTGTTGAAAGCTGAAATGGCCGCTAGCCTGTGCGCTGTCGTGGCTCTGGTGTCGTCTTTTTTGGAAAACACTAAGAGTTCTCGCGCGCCCCTGCTTCTGACGACCGTTGCCCACGGTCGCAACTAAATATTTTTTAGGAGATCCCGTTGTCTTCTCGCGCTGCCCGGGAACGGTACTCATTTGGCAACCTCGAAGAGGTACTGCCACTACCGGACCTAATCGACGTACAAAAAAAATCCTTTGAACGCTTCCTCGCTGTCGGGTTGGCAGAAACCTTTGCCGATATAAGCCCGATCAGTGACTTCACAGGGAACCTCGAACTCGAGTTTGAGTTTGATAGTGAAGACGAAGACCTCAAAGGCCCACCAAAGTTTTCTGAGAAAGAATGCAAAGAGAAGGATCACACCTACTCCGACCAAATCTTTGTTCGAGCGCGCTTCAGAAACGCCAATACAGGCGAAATTAAAGAACAGACCGTCTTCATGGGTGACTTCCCAAAGATGACGGACAAGGGCACATTCATCATCAACGGAACCGAGCGAGTGATCGTCAGCCAGCTAGTGCGGTCGCCGGGCGTCATATTCCAACCGGGGGAGCGCTACCGGCTTCGGAACATGCAAAAGCATCAGCTGGTCACAGGCACAATTCACCCATACCGGGGCGAATGGATCGAATTCGACGTAGAACACAAACCCGGTAAAGACGTCACCGCAGGCGCCCGCATCGCACGCAAACGGCGGTTAAGTATTTTCACCATTCTCCGAGCGCTTGGATATGACGAAGCGACGCACCCAGGTTTTCTTGAACAATTTGTTCAATACTTCGACTTTCTCGAAGGCCAGTGGGAAAACGAGCGCGACAAATGGGCTCGTAGCGATGAAGACGCTCCATTGGCCCCGACCCAAGAGGAAGCACTTATCGAAATCTATAAGCGGGCGCGTCCGGGTGAACCACCAACGGCAGAAGCGGCAGCCAACTACTTCAACAACGCATACTTTGACGACCGCCGATACTCGCTGTCCAAGGTCGGTCGCTACAAGTTAACTAAGAAGTTGAGCGCTGAAATCGACAAGCTCGAAGACCTCTTCGGTCTCAAATTGGAACGACCCTCAGCTGATTCGCAGGTTCTCACACGCTCAGAAGTCCTAGCTGCTATCAGTTATCTACTTCATTTAGCTAATGCGGAACCCGGCTATCGGCTCGATGACCAAGATCATTTCGCAAACCGACGCATCCGATCTGTAGGCGAACTCATTCAAAATCAGGTCCGTATAGGTCTTAGTCGAATGGAACGAGTTGTTCGAGAACGAATGACCACACAAGACGTTGAAGCAATTACTCCAACAACGTTGATCAATACTCGACCGGTGACTGCGGCAATCAAAGAGTTCTTTGGTACGTCGCAACTGTCGCAATTTATGGATCAAGTTAACCCTTTGTCTGGGCTCACCCATCGACGTCGCCTCTCAGCACTTGGACCGGGTGGACTTTCAAGGGAACGTGCCGGCTTTGAAGTGCGAGACGTGCACTTCAGTCACTACGGACGAATGTGCCCAATTGAAACTCCCGAAGGTCCGAACATCGGCCTTATCGGCGGTTTGGCCACCTTCGCGCGAGTAAACGAATTCGGTTTCATCGAATCGCCATATCGCGTTGTAACCAAGGGAAAAGTGACCGACGAAATCCGCTATTTGACCGCTGACGAAGAGGAAGAGTACGTCGTCGCACAAGCCAACGCTCCACTAAACCCCAACAAGACATTCAAAAACCCCAGAGTGCTCGTGCGTAAAAGCCCTCAAGGGGCCAGCTTGGCTGATCTAAAACTTCAGATGGAACGCGACACCTACTTTGCGGCTACCACTGAAATCAGTTATGTGCCAGCGGACGAAGTCGATCTGATGGACGTATCTCCCAAACAGATTGTTTCAGTGGCCACTGCGCTAATTCCGTTCTTAGAACATGACGATGCTAACCGCGCTCTGATGGGAGCCAATATGCAGCGTCAGGCAGTGCCTCTAATCCGTTCCGAAGCAGCGTACGTAGGGACAGGAATCGAAGCTCGCGCTGCCGGAGACGCTGCGGACGTTGTTCTCGCTCGGGAAGACGGCGTAATAACGGAAGTAAGCGGAACCGCCATTACGGTCGAATACAAGAAAGAGGGCTCGGTTAGTCATCAGCTGCTTAAGTTCGAACGCTCAAACCAAGACACATGCATTAACCAAAAGCCAATCGTTCAAGAGGGAGACAAAGTCAAAAAGGGTGCGATCTTGGCTGATGGTCCCTCTACAGACAATGGCGAACTGGCCCTAGGAAAGAACCTCTTGGTCGCTTACATGGCGTGGGAGGGATATAACTTCGAGGACGCGATCATTATCAGCGAACGTCTGGTTAAAGATGACGTTCTTACATCGATTCACATCCACGAACATGAAATTGATGCTCGCGACACCAAACTCGGCCCAGAAGAAATTACGCGTGACATTCCTAACGTTGCCGACGACGTTCTCGCTGACCTAGATGAACGGGGCGTCGTCCGGGTAGGAGCAGAAGTCGGTCCTGGCGACGTTCTTGTGGGCAAAGTCACACCCAAGGGCGAAACTGAATTAACCCCAGAGGAACGCCTGTTGCGTGCCATCTTCGGTGAAAAAGCACGAGAAGTTCGCGATACCTCCCTCAAAGTGCCACATGGTGAACGAGGAATAGTTACCGAAGTTCGTGTCCTTCAACGAGATGAAGACGAAGAACTGCCACCCGGCGTTAACGAACTAGTTCGCGTATACGTAGCTCAAAAACGCAAGATCAGCGTTGGCGACAAGCTGGCCGGCCGTCACGGCAACAAAGGCGTCATATCAAAAATTCTTCCAGTGGAAGAAATGCCATATCTGTCCGACGGCACTCCAGTCGACATCATTCTCAGTCCGCTTGGAGTACCTAGCCGAATGAATGTTGGTCAGGTGCTTGAAGCCCACCTGGGCTATGCGGCGCGCTGGGGTTGGGAACACAACGGTCAAGCGGTGGGAGTCGAGCCGATCTCCAACACAGCTCGCAAAACCCGTCCTCGAACCGAACCATCGGTGTTCGTAGCGACGCCAGTGTTTGACGGTGCTGCCTGGGATGAGGAAGAACGAGCCGGAGCGCACCCAACGATTCAAAAAGCGCTTGAGAACCTTCGACCGGAGACGTCATCAGGTGAACGGATGATGACAACTGCTGGAAAAGCGGTGTTGTACAACGGTCGAACTGGGGAGCCCTATGACCAACCAATCATGGTTGGCTACAGCTACATCCTGAAGCTCGCTCACCTTGTTGATGACAAGATTCACGCCCGTTCAACTGGCCCTTATTCGATGATCACCCAGCAACCACTAGGTGGTAAGGCTCAGTTTGGCGGTCAACGCTTTGGTGAAATGGAAGTCTGGGCGCTAGAGGCGTATGGAGCTGCCTACCTTCTTCAAGAACTCTTGACCATAAAGTCTGACGACACGCTTGGCCGTGTTCAGGTTTACGAAGCAATTGTCAAAGGTAAGAACATCCCTGAACCTGGAATTCCAGAGAGCTTCAAGGTCCTGATCAAAGAAATGCAGGCCCTCTGCCTGAACGTGGAAGTTATCTCCCTCACCGGAGATGAAATTGACATGCAAGGGCTTGACGAGGATGTCTTCCGCGCCGAAGAGTCCCTCGGCATCGACATCAGCCGTCCCGAACGAGGAACCGATGAGGAAGACGAACTTCGGAGGCAGCAGCTATGAGTGCCTACATGTCCCCCCGACACCAACCCCGAATTGAGAGCAGCAAATGATTGACGTTAATGAGTTCTCAGACATCCGCATTGGTCTAGCGACCGCTGATGCGATTCGAACCTGGTCCAATGGGGAAGTAAAAAAACCCGAGACCATCAATTACAGAACCCTAAAGCCTGAAAAAGATGGCCTTTTCTGCGAGAAGATCTTCGGTCCCACGAAAGACTGGGAGTGTGCTTGCGGCAAGTACAAGCGCGTCAGATTCAAGGGCATCATCTGCGAACGCTGCGGTGTTGAAGTCACACGCCAGAAAGTTCGAAGAGAACGAATGGGGCATATCGAACTTGCCGCACCAGTAGTCCATATCTGGTACCTAAGGGGCACCAGAAGCTGGCTCGCCTACTTACTTACCGGTCTAGAAATTCGCGAAGAACTCAAGGCCAAACAGCTTGAACGAGTCATTTATTTCGCGGCGAATCTCGTCACTTGGGTCGATGAAGACAAACGCCACGAAGACCTACCGCGCCTCGAAGTCGAGATGCGAGAGGAACTCGATGTCATTCGCGAAGAATTCGATGACGAAATCGCAGAGCGTCTAAAAGAACTCGAAGAAGAAGTCACCCAACTCGAAGCCGAAGGCCTCAAAGAAAAAGACCTGAAAGCCCGTCGACGCGAAGCTGATAAGGACATCGAGGCTCTCAAAGCAGAATGCGACGAGGAACTAGAAACTGTAGAACGCGCGTTTGATGAATTCCGTGAGCTGCACGGTCGTAAAATCATCGAAGATGAACTTCTCTGGCGCGAGCTAGATGACCGCTACGGCGACTACTTCGAAGGCGGCATGGGCGCCGAAGCAATTGCGCAGCTAATGGATCGAATCGACTTCGATGATGAAGAACTCCTTCTTCGCGAAGCCATCGAAGCCGCTGACGGTCGACGACCTCTCTCAGCACAACGCAAACAAAAAGCGATTAAGCGGCTAAAGATTTTGAGCGCCTTCAATCGTCGGAATCCTAATGATCGAAGGATCAATGACCCGCGAGCAATGATTCTTGACGCAGTACCGGTAATCCCTCCCGACTTACGACCGATGGTTCAACTCGACGGTGGCCGATTCGCGACCTCGGACTTGAACGATCTGTACCGACGCGTCATTAACAGAAATAACCGGCTGAAACGTCTTCTAGACCTTGGCGCGCCGGAAATCATTGTCAACAACGAGAAGCGGATGCTTCAAGAGGCCGTCGATGCACTATTCGACAATGGTCGCCGCGGCCGGCCTGTAACCGGGCCAGGCAACCGCCCTCTGAAATCGCTCTCGGACATGCTGAAAGGTAAGCAAGGGCGCTTCCGACAAAATCTTTTAGGGAAGCGAGTGGACTATTCAGGACGGTCCGTGATCGTTGTCGGCCCCACACTGAAACTTCATCAGTGTGGTCTACCCAAGCTGATGGCTTTGGAACTTTTCAAACCATTTGTCATGAAGCGTCTCGACGATCTTGACCTTGCACCAAACATCAAATCCGCCAAGAGAATGGTTGAACGTAGGCGCTCCGAAGTTTGGGATGTGCTCGAGGAAGTTATAAAAGAGCACCCGGTCTTACTCAACCGAGCACCAACCTTGCATCGCCTAGGTATCCAAGCTTTCGAACCCATATTGGTTGAAGGCAAAGCAATTCAAATTCATCCATTAGTTTGCGCGGCCTTCAACGCCGACTTTGATGGTGACCAGATGGCTGTGCACCTTCCGCTGTCGTCGGAAGCACAAGCCGAAGCGCGAGTTCTAATGCTGTCGGCCAACAATATTCTGTCTCCGGCTGACGGCCGACCCATGACCGTCCCCAGCCAAGACATGATTATCGGTGGCTACTACTTGACTGAAATGCGTGGTGACCCTGATACCAAAGACCTTCCGGTCTTCAAGCACTTCCACGAAATCGAACGTGCCATCACCCTCAACCAAGTCGACCTCCATCAACCAATAGTTTGGCGAACTGAAGCTTTAGCTCTTGAAGAAGAGGATGGCTACCAGGTAACTACCCCTGGCCGAGTGTTGTTCAACGGCGCTCTCCCAGACGACTTCCCATACGTCAATACGGCAGTCAAAAAGGGTGACATGGGAGACATCGTCGGTGATCTTTCCGACGGATGGCCAACCAATGAAGTCGCTACTTCGCTGGATCGAATCAAAGATCTGTCCTACGAATACGCGACCCGATCAGGATTAACGATCTCGATCGATGATGTTCGCACCCCTCCAGACAAAGCAGAAATTCTCGAACGCTATGAGGGTGAAGCAGAACGGGTAGAAAATCAGTTCCGACGCGGAATCATCACTGACGGCGAGCGCCGACAAAAAGAAGTAGAAATCTGGACCTCGGCTACCGAAGAAGTTCGAGCTTCTCTAGAACGCGAGCTCAAATCAGTCATGTTCAACCCCATTGACATGATGGTCGGCTCAGGCGCGCGCGGCAACATGATGCAAGTTCGTCAAATCGCGGCAATTCGAGGCTTGGTGGCCAACCCCCGTGGCGACATCATTCCCAGGCCAATTAAGTCCTCCTACCGAGAGGGCCTAGCGATGCTTGAGTACTTCATCTCCACGCCTGGAGCCCGAAAGGGACTCGTGGACACGGCACTGCGAACAGCGGACTCTGGATATTTAACTCGGAGGCTCGTCGATGTTGCCCAAGAACTCATCATCAACGAAGAAGACCCCTTCGAACGATCCGGACCAGTGCTTGGCCTCTGGCTCGAAGACATAGAGCCAGATACTTCTGACAAGCGCACATACTTGGAAACGCGCCTGTTTAGTCGTTGCCTAGCTCAAGACGTCGAACTCAGTGACGGAGTTATGGAAGCCGGCACGCTCATAGGCGACGAGGAACTCGAGATATTGCGAGATGACCCGAAAGTCACGCGAGTCCAAGTCCTTTCCCCACTTACCGATAACTCCGAGTTCGGTGTATCGGCCAAGGCCTATGGAGGCTCCCTCGCAACCGGAAAAATGATCGAAGTTGGCGAAGCAGTCGGCGTAATCGCTGCTCAGTCGATCGGTGAGCCGGGCACACAACTCACAATGAGAACGTTCCACACAGGCGGCGTAGCCGGTAGCGATATCGCTGGGGGTTTGCCTCGAGTAGTTGAACTATTCGAAGCCCGTCAACCTAAGGGTAAGGCAACTCTCGCCACTCGATCCGGCGTAGTCAGAATCGGAGACGATGATGGCCGAGGCCGCGAAATCGTGGTCGTCGGAGACGATGGTGAAGAAGAAACCCACACCGTCGCGACGATGGCAAGGCTCGCAGTCGTTGACGGACAAGAGATAAGGGCAGGAGACCCTCTCGTAGACGGACCTCGTGATCCTAAAGAGCTACTAGATATACGAGGAGTCCGAGAGACTCAGCAATATCTGGTCGAAGAAGTTCAAAAGGTTTATCGCGAGCAGGGTGTATCCATCCACGACAAACATATTGAACTCATCATCAGACAAATGACCCGACGAGTTCTCGTCGGCGAACCTGGTGAATCAGTCTTCCTGCCAGGTGAGCAAGTTGATCAACGCGTATATGCAGAAGTAAACCGCAGCCTCGTTCAAGAGGGACAGCGGCCAGCTGAAGCACGACCAGTGATCATGGGAATTACCAAAGCATCACTAGCCACCGATTCTTGGTTGTCTGCCGCCTCTTTCCAAGAGACGACACGTGTCCTCACAGAAGCAGCTATTGAGTCAAGACGCGATGACCTCAAAGGCCTCAAGGAAAACATCATTATTGGCAAGCTGATTCCTGCTGGAACTGGTCAAGGTCGCTATCGAAACATTGATACAACAGCGCCTGACTATGAGCCGATGGAATTCTTCACATCTGATGATGACCTAGACCCAGCCGAGTGGTTGGCAACGATAGGTAGCGAAGAAGGTGGAGAAGTCGTCGGACTCGGTGACGCGGGATAAATAAGAGTCACATGCGAACTGCCGTGGCAGGCGCCTGCCTGGCGCTAAGCCTCGGCCTAGCAGGGTGTTCACAGAACGGTTCGGAAACAGACCTTCGAGGTCCCGGAGCAGATATAACCGAACCCGACCGTTCCATTACAGCAACCCAGCTTCTCGAAACGACTAACTGGCCGCAAGGTTTAGAACTTGTTCCGCTATCCCCAACGGCGTTACGGCAACTCCAAAACTCCATCCTGGGTGATATTGAGATGGCCCGCACCGTTAGTGACGTAGCTGCAGCGGGTCTCTTATGGGAATCGGAGGCAGCAGGAGCGATCCTCCTGATCGGAGTCACTGACCCTGTAGTAGGAAACATGAGCTTTGTTGAAGGATTACGACAAGCTGCTATGGACAACCCCTCTTCAACGCGATGGAACGCATTGATGGGCTGGATCTCAACGTCAAACAGAAACACCCTAGCCATGGTTCCCATAGGGCCAGTTGTGGTTTTTGTGACGGCGAAATCGCGATCTGACGCTGACCGGATTTTGCTTCCACTCATTGAACAGTTCGTTACATACTCAACGAACTAGTTGAAGTACCAACCTGATCACAACGCGATTGTGCTTCGGAGCCTAGAAACGTGGCCTGGATTGGACTTCAGGTTGTCTAGGTGGCGCGCGAGTCGTAGCATTATGAGTCGGTCTTTATCCCACTTGGAACAACAACTTTTTTCAAGGGATGGAAACCGACCCGTTACGTAGGCCATAGAGCCAGAGGTATTTGGTGCCAACAATCCAACAGCTGGTCCGAAAGGGCCGAAAGTCAAAACCAACGAAAGCTAAGACGCCGGCACTTAAGGGCTCTCCGCAACGACGTGGAGTGTGCACCCGTGTCTACACGCACACTCCCAAGAAACCCAACTCAGCGTTGCGCAAAGTAGCGCGCGTGCGGCTGACAAGCGGTATCGAAGTAACTGCGTACATCCCAGGCGAAGGACACAACCTTCAAGAACACAGCATTGTGTTAGTACGCGGTGGACGTGTTAAGGACCTGCCAGGCGTTCGCTACAAAGTTGTTCGAGGATCATTGGATGCCTCGGGTGTCTCATCGCGGAAACAAGCTCGTTCGCGCTACGGCGCAAAGAGGGAGAGTTAACATGCCTCGTCGCGGTGCCGCCCCAAGGCGAGAACTCGCAGCTGATCCGGTTTATGACTCGACCCTTGTCACCCAAGTGATCAACAAGGTTCTCCAGCGAGGCAAGAGAGGCAAAGCCGAGCGAATTGTGTATGACGCCCTTGACATGGTCTCGGAAAAAACTGGTGGCGAGGCACTCAGCGTTCTAAAACGAGCAGTCGACAACACTAAACCCCAACTTGAAGTGAAGAGTCGCCGCGTCGGCGGTGCTACGTATCAAGTTCCCGTCGAAGTTCGACCCCGACGCGCCAATACCTTGGCAATCAGATGGATCGTCGACTACGCCCGAGAACGTCGCGAACGGACGATGGCTGAGCGGCTCGCCAATGAACTTCTCGATGCTTCCAACGGAACTGGATCCGCCACCAAACGTCGAGAAGATACTCACCGGATGGCTGAAGCAAACAAAGCTTTCGCTCACTACAGGTGGTAATAAAACACGCTTGTGTCACCACATAAGCCCGAACAAACCGGCACACTGGATGTCGGAGATGCTCATCACAGCATCCGTAACTTTTGTCCTTGCAAAACCTTGAACCCCTGACCTAAAGAGACTGAAGCAGATTCCCCATGCCACGCACTCATGCCCTTGACCGCGTTCGAAATATTGGCATCATGGCCCACATCGACGCCGGAAAGACCACCACAACCGAACGCATCCTCTATTACACCGGAGTGAACTACAAAATCGGTGAAGTCCATGATGGCGCCGCAACCATGGACTGGATGGAACAAGAACAAGAGCGAGGCATCACCATCACCTCTGCCGCCACAACCTGCATGTGGAATGACCACGTCATCAACATCATTGACACTCCTGGGCACGTCGACTTCACAGTTGAGGTAGAACGCTCACTGCGCGTACTCGACGGAGCGGTAGCCGTCTTTGACGGCGTAGCAGGCGTAGAGCCCCAGACCGAAACTGTCTGGCGGCAAGCCGATAAATACGGCGTTCCTCGCATGTGCTTCATTAACAAGCTCGACCGCACTGGTGCATCGTTTTACGATTCCCTAGCAAGCATTGTCGAGCGCTTAGACGCCAACGTCGCCGTGCTCCAGCTCCCCATCGGCGCAGAAGCGGACTTCGCTGGAGTTGTTGATCTCGTCGCCATGAATGCAGTCGTATGGCAGGGCGAAGACCTTGGTGCAAGCTATGACATCGTCGATATCCCCGAAGATATGCAAGGCGAAGCGCAGGAATATCGATCCAAATTGCTCGAAGTGCTCGCCGACGTCGACGAAGACATCATGCTCGCCTACTTGGAGGGCGAAGACGTCGACGAAGACACTCTCCACAACGCAATTCGCCAAGGAACTATCTCCAACCAAATTGTTCCTGTGCTTACCGGAACAGCATTTAAGAACAAAGGTGTCCAACCTTTGCTTGACGCAGTCACCCGCTACTTGCCCTCCCCGCTAGACATACCCGCAATTGATGGCACCTCTCTAAATGGAGAAGAGACCCTCGAACGACAACCACAAGACGACGAACCGTTCTCAGCGTTGGCGTTCAAAATTATGACCGACCCCCACGTCGGCAAACTCGTATATTTCAGGGTTTATAGCGGCAGCCTTGAAAAGGGTGGACAAGTACTCAACACCACCACTGGCAATAAAGAACGCATTGGCCGGATCCTGCAAATGCATGCCAACAACCGCGAGGATCGCGATGACATTCAAGCAGGTGACATAGTCGCAGGCATAGGTCTCAAGAACACCCGCACCGGCGACACTCTATGCACCCCAGATAAACCCATTGTCTTAGAGCAACTCACTTTCCCTGAACCGGTTGTGCACGTAGCAGTTGAGCCTCGATCAAAAGGGGACCAAGACAAGTTGGGGAAAGCACTCTCAGCTTTATCTGAAGAAGACCCCACCTTCCGGGTACAAACCGACGAAGAAACTGGCCAAACCGTGATTTCAGGCATGGGCGAACTCCACCTTGAAGTCCTGGTTGATCGAATGCTCCGAGAATTCAAAGTTGACGCCACTATTGGCAAGCCACAAGTCGCCTACCGAGAAACAATTACCAAACCGGTCGAAAAGTTCGAATACCGTCACATCAAACAAAGTGGTGGTTCAGGTCAGTACGCGGTTGTAGTGATCAACCTTGAACCTAGCGAAGCTGGCGAGGGATACGTCTTTGACGACACCATCAAAGGCGGAGTGATCCCAAAGGAATACATCAGTTCAGTAGACGCCGGCCTCCAATCATCAATGGACAATGGACCCTTAGCAGGCTTCCCGATGGTTGACGTCAAAGTCTCGCTTATCGATGGATCAACCCACGACGTTGACTCATCGGAAATGGCCTTCAAGATTGCAGGCACAATGGCAATGCGCGAAGCAGCTCGAGCTGCTGGACCAGTGCTACTAGAACCAATTATGTCCGTGGAAGTAGTCACACCAGAGGACTATATGGGTGACGTAATTGGAGATCTCAATGCTCGACGAGGACGAGTCGGACAGATGGAAAATCGCGGAACAGCGCAAGTAATTGACGCTGAGGTGCCGTTATCGGAGATGTTCGGTTACGCTAACGACCTGCGTTCGCGTACTCAGGGCCGAGCTACCTACTCGATGCAGTTCGAGAACTACCAGCAAGTCCCACCCAATATCGCCGAAGAAATCGTAAAACGAATCCGCGGCGAGTAACAATCACTACCAACTAAACGAATATCGATCTCAAAAAAAAGGAAAACACCGGAGAGAAATCATGTCCAAAGAGAAGTTTGAGCGGACTAAGCCGCACGTGAATGTGGGAACCATGGGCCATATCGACCATGGCAAGACCACATTGACTGCTGCTATCACCAAGGTCTTGGCTGAGGCCTCGGGCGGTGAAGCAACAGCGTTCGAAGATATTGATAAGGCACCTGAGGAGCGTGAGCGTGGTATCACGATCTCGATCTCCCATGTTGAGTACGAGACAGACAACCGCCACTACGCGCATGTCGACATGCCAGGTCACGCGGACTACATCAAGAACATGATCACCGGCGCAGCCCAAGTTGACGGAGCCATTCTCGTTGTGTCGGCCGCTGATGGCCCGATGCCACAAACCCGAGAGCACGTATTGCTGGCTCGCCAGGTTGGCGTTCCCTACATCGTGGTCGCCTTGAACAAAGTCGACATGGTTGATGACGAAGAATTGCTCGAACTTGTTGAACTTGAAGTTCGTGAATTGCTAAACGAATACGAGTTCCCTGGTGATGACGTTCCAGTCGTACAGGTATCCGCTCTAGGTGCTTTAGAAGGCGCCGACGGAGCCGCAGACAAGATTCTCGATTTGATGGCAGCAGTTGACGAAGCTGTTCCCGAACCAGACCGAGATACCGATAAGCCATTCCTCATGCCGGTAGAAGACGTTTTCTCCATCACCGGCCGAGGCACGGTTGTGACCGGCAAGATTGAAACTGGTGTGTGTAACACCGGCGAGGAAATCGAAATTGTTGGTATCCGCGACACACAAACCACCACCATCACGGGTGTTGAAATGTTCCGCAAGATCCTCGACGAAGGCCAAGCTGGCGACAACGTCGGCCTCCTCCTTCGAGGTATCGATAAAGAAGAAGTAGAACGTGGACAAGTGTGTTGCGCCAAGGGATCAATCACGCCCCACACCAAATTCGAAGCCCAGGTATACGTGCTAACGAAGGAAGAAGGTGGGCGTCATAAGCCGTTCTTCTCCAATTACCGACCACAGTTCTACTTCCGGACCACCGATATCACCGGAATGGTTGAATTACCGTCAGGTACAGAAATGTGCATGCCCGGTGACAACACCGACATGACGGTCGAATTGATCAACCCGATCGCTATGGACGAGGGTCTTCGATTCGCTATCCGTGAGGGTGGCCGAACCGTTGGTGCAGGTCGAGTTACCAAGATCCTCAGCTAAACAATGGCCTCTTCGCAAAAGATCCGAATTCGCTTGAAGGCTTACGACCACGACATTGTGGACCAAAGCACCCAAAAAATCGTTGAAACGGTTCTTCGGACTCAAGCAAATATCAAAGGTCCTGTGCCTCTACCAACCGAAAAACATCGATATACAGTTGTTCGGTCGCCGCACAAAGACAAAGATTCTCGAGAGCATTTCGAGATGCGGATCCACAAGAGGCTTATCGACATAGTCGAGCCTTCACCGAAGACGGTCGATTCACTTCAACGCCTGGAACTACCCGCTGGTGTTGATATAGAGATCAAAATTCAGCAGGGTTAACACCCCTGCGCCAACCGAGGTGGTGATTTAGGCTCCACCCCGGTATCGTTTAATCCCCGCGTGTCTAGCGTTTCAGACACACGAACCGACGTCCGGCAAGGCCATCCTTAGGGGTGGAACCGGTCGGCACAACCTAGTTTCGCTCCGCCGGCCTTGCCGAGCGGAGCGTTCGCGTGAGTGTTGGCCAACGCCTCACTTGGAAGAGAAAGACATTGAACATGGCGAATAAGGCGATCGTCGCCACAAAAGTGGGTATGACCCAGTTGTGGGACGATGACAACCAGGTTGTGCCTGTCACCATGCTCCAAGTTGAGCCCTGCCGTGTCGTACAAGTAAAGACCGATGAGCGCGACGGGTATACAGCAGTTCAAGTCACCTTCGGTCAACGAGACGCAGAGAAGCTCACCAAACCTGAAGCAGGCCATTTCACCAAAGCAGGGGTAGACCCTGGCCAACGTCTTGTTGAGCTTCGTCTAGACGACGTGAGCGAAATAGAAGTGGGTCAGGAGTTCGCGGCTGATCTACTCGAGGCCGGAGAAAAAGTTGATGTCACCGCAGTATCCAAGGGCAAAGGATTTGCGGGAGTTATGAAGCGACACAACTTCAGCGGCCAAAAAGCCAGCCATGGTGCGCACAGAGTTCATCGAGCACCTGGGGCAATCGGAGCTTGCGCTACCCCTTCAAGAGTCTTCAAAGGCACCCGAATGGCTGGACGCATGGGTGCTGAAAAAGTAACCACCCTTAACCTGACCGTCGTAGAAGCTGACGCCGACCGTGAACTCCTACTCATCCGAGGCTCAGTGCCCGGTCCCAAAGGAGGCGTTGTGGTAGTCCGCGATGCCGTGAAGGGCTCATGATGACAACCACTGTTGATCTCAAAACCCAAGATGGTGGCACCGCAGGCAGCGTAACCCTTGATGCTGAACTCTTCGGCATAGAACCCAATCTTGCTGTTCTCCACCAAGTTGTGACAGCACAATTAGCGGCAAGACGAAGTGGCAGCGCGAACACAAAAACTCGCGCTGAAGTGCGTGGCGGTGGTGCTAAGCCTTACCGCCAAAAGGGAACTGGTCGAGCCCGCCAAGGGTCAATTCGCGCTCCGCAGTTCACAGGTGGCGGCATCGTGCACGGTCCCAAACCACGCAGTTATCGAAAAAAAATAAACAAGAAAATGAATCGCCTTGCGTTGTGCTCGGCCCTTAGCGACCGAGCCCAAAGTGAACGAGTGGTAGTAGTCGATCAATGGCAATTCGCTACTCCGAAAACTAAAGACGCAGTGTCTGTTCTGGAAAACCTAGAACTGGACGGCAAAGTCATGATGGTCGTAGCGCCTACCGATGACACTGCAATTCGGAGTTTCAGAAACCTCCCCTCAGTGCAACTAGTCCAAGCTGCAGAGCTCAACGCGTATGACGTTCTTTGCTCTGACTGGCTTGTCTTTACCAGCGAAACGCTCCCGGGGGCAACAGCATGAAAGACCCCCGAGACGTTGTAATTGCGCCAATCGTTTCCGAGAAGTCGTACGAACAGCTAGAGCAAAACATTTACGTCTTCCAAGTCCACACTTCGGCATCAAAGCCGGAAATTCGACACGCTGTCGAATCGATCTTTGACGTCACCGTCACCAAGGTCAATACGCTCAACCGCAAAGGAAAAGTCCGCCGCAACCGACGCAATAACACGCTAGGTAAAAAGCCGGATACCAAGCGGGCCATCGTCACTCTCGCCGAGGGTGACTCAATCCAGATCTTTGAGACATAGTCATGGGAATTCGCGTACGCAAACCATCCAGTCCAGGCAGACGTTTCCAAACGGTCTCTGATTTCAGCGAACTCACCACCGACCGTCCAGAAAAATCACTCCTTGCTAAGAAACACTCCACCGGTGGACGAAACAACAACGGCCGAAAGACTTCTCGCCACCGCGGAGGTGGCCACAAACAGCGCTACCGGATTATTGACTTCAAGCGCAGCAAGGACGGCGTACCAGCGACTGTTGCAAGTATCGAATATGACCCCAACCGCAACTGCCGCATAGCGCTGCTGCATTATCACGACGGAGAAAAGCGCTACATCTTGGCGCCCGCTGGCCTTGAAAAGGGCGACAAACTTGAAAGCGGCCAACATGCCGAGGTTCGAGTTGGCAATGCCCTGCCTCTTCGTTATATGCCCGTAGGAACCACCATCCACAACATCGAGTTAAAGCCGGGTGCAGGTGGTCAGATGGCTCGATCTGCTGGAGCTGGTGTACAGCTCGTCGCGAAAGAAGGAGCCTACGCAACAGTGAGGCTTCCCAGCACCGAAATGCGTCGCATACCGATCGACTGCCGTGCCACCGTGGGCTCAGTCGGCAACGCCGAAGCAGACCTCATAAAGATAGGAAAAGCAGGCCGGAACCGATGGAAAGGCGTTCGACCTCAAACTCGTGGTGTGGCCATGAACCCAGTGGACCACCCACTTGGAGGCGGCGAAGGAAAAACCTCTGGTGGACGCCACCCCGTGTCCCCTTGGGGCAAACCTGAAGGCCGTACCCGCAAAAAGAACAAGAAGTCCAGCGACATGATTATTCGCCGTCGCCGTACCAGGGGATCGCGGAGGTAAACAATGCCACGTAGCTTGAAAAAAGGCGCGTTTGTAGACGACCACTTGCTGAAAAAAGTCGATGCGCTTAACGAGAGCGGCGAAAAACAAGTCGTCAAAACCTGGAGCAGACGTTCCACAATCATCCCCGAAATGATCGGTCATACAATCGCCGTTCACGATGGACGTAAACACGTTCCCGTCTACATCACCGAATCGATGGTCGGTCACAAACTCGGAGAGTTCTCCCCATCACGAACCTTCAAGTTTCACGCCGGCCAGGAACGAAGTGGATCCTGATGAGCGGCCTTATTAACCTCGACGAAGTAGCGGGATCGCGATCAACCCACAAATTCGCTCGCCTATCCGCTTCAAAAGCGAGAGTTGTACTCGATCTCATCCGCGACGAAGACCTTGACCGAGCACGCGAAGAACTTCAATTCTGTGATCGCGGAGCAGCAACAGTCGTTTCGAAAGTCTTGGAGAGCGCCGTATCCAACGCCGAAAACAACGAAAATCTTTCCGCTGACGAACTTTACGTAGCCGAGTGTTGGGCAGACGAAGGACCTACCTTAAAGCGGTGGCGCCCCCGAGCTCGCGGCCGCGCCACTCGGATTAACAAACGCACCTGCCACATTACTGTCGTAGTGGCTCAACTTTCCGAAGAAGAACTTGAAATGCGCGCCGCACAGATGGCCGCTTCTGGACGGAGAAGCGCCGACGCGGACCGTGCGGCACGCGTAGCGGCAAGCAAAGAAAACGAAGAAGAAACAACCTCGGATGAAGCTGAGATGGTCGAAGAAGAACTCGAGTCAGCCAGCACCGAATCCGACGAAGAAGCAGCACTCGAACAAAACGAACATCCTGAACAAGACCTCGAACACGACGATGAAAGCAACGACTCTCAATCCAGCGACGAGGCAGAACCCGAAGCATCAGATGAAAACACAGAAGCTGACCAACAAGATGAGAAGGAGGCCTAACCGTGGGACAGAAAGTTAATCCCTATGGCTTCCGCTTAGGCATCACCACCGACTGGAAGTCACGCTGGTATGCCGACAAGGACTACCAGGACTACATCATTGAAGATTGGGAAATCCGTAACTTCCTGCAAACGGAACTTCCCCACGCTGCCATTAGCAGAATCGAAGTAGAACGTACCCGCGATCGCTTGCGGGTCGACGTTCATACTGCCCGCCCAGGCATCGTGATCGGGCGCCGTGGAGCTGAAGCTGATCGACTCCGGGAAGGGCTAACCAAAATTTCTGGCAACCCAAAAGTCCAGCTCAACATTCAAGAAATCAAACAACCAGAACTTGATGCCGCTCTTATCGCCCAAGGCGTCGCAGACCAACTAGCCGGACGAGTTGCCTTTCGCCGAGCGATGAAACGCGCAGTTCAAAACGCACAAAAAGCCGGAGCCCTGGGCATCCGAGTGCAATGTTCTGGACGTCTAGGCGGCTCGGAAATGGCGAGAACTGAGTGGTACCGCGAGGGTCGAGTCCCACTGCACACCTTACGAGCCGACATTGACTACGGATTCCGTGAAGCGAAAACGACCGCAGGACGTATCGGAGTCAAAGTCTGGTTATACAAGGGCGACATCTTGCCCTACAAAGTCTCAGCCGATGAACGCATCAGCAGAGAAGCGGCAATGGCAGTGGGTGAAACATCGGGATCAGCTGAACCTAACGCCCCAGTAGTTTCCTCTGGCGGTCGACGAGCAGAGGCAACCGAAGACGAAATTGAAGAGCCAGCACCGCTCATCAAAGAAGCTGACCCAGAGTTCGAAAAGCTCCTTGAAGAGGAAGAGCAAATCGAGCGCGCAACTCGTGAACAAAGTCAAACCCCCAACTTCCGACCGGGAGACGACTAAATGTTGATGCCGAGAAAAGTCCGACATCGGAAAACCCACCGCGGCAGAACCAAAGGTCGCGCCAAAGGTGGCACCACCATGAATTTCGGTGACTTTGGAATACAAGCCTTAGAGCCAGGATGGATAACTGCTCGCCAAATTGAAGCTGCGCGTATCGCCATGACCCGCCACGTGAAACGTGGTGGCAAGGTTTGGATAAATATTTTCCCAGACAAACCTGTAACAGCGAAACCCGCAGAAACACGTATGGGCTCAGGAAAGGGGAACCCAGAACGTTGGGTCGCCGTCGTTAAACCCGGCCGAGTGATGTTCGAACTTGGTGGAGTCGACCCAGAACTTGCTCACGGTGCTCTTAATCGCGCCATCCAGAAACTCCCCATCAAAGCGCGAGTAGTAAGTCGCGAGGAGGCGATCTAATGCCCGCAGCAGCAGAACTCCGTGAACTGGCCGATGACCAGCTTCTAGATCAACTCGGCGAATCAAAACAAGAACTCTTCAACCTGCGTTTTCAGATAGCCACAGGCCAATTAGAAAACTCAGCCCAGATTTCACAAGTTAAACGAGACATCGCCCGAATAAACACTGTTCTCAGAGAGCGAGAAATCGCAGCTGCCGAGGCGACCACAGTGGAGGACAACTAATGAACGACACCGAAGTCACCTCAGAAGAACGGAAACGACGGAAAACTAGAGAAGGCCTGGTCGTCTCAACGTCCATGCAAAAGACAGTCGTCGTCGCCGTCACTGAACGGGTGCGCCACGCCCGCTATTTCAAAACTGTTCAACAAACCAAAAAGCTCTACGCCCACGACGAAGAGAACGACGCACGCCTCGGAGACCGAGTTCGAGTCATGGAGACCCGACCCCTGTCAAAGAAAAAGCGCTGGCGTCTCGTCGAAATTGTCGAACGAGCACGTTGATTTTGGAGCCAATGAAGTGATCCAGCAAGAATCCCGACTCAAAGTCGCCGACAACTCAGGTGCCAGAGAAGTCCTATGCATTCGCGTCCTCGGAGGTACTGGACGACGCTACGCGTCAATAGGGGATGTGTTCGTGGCAACTGTTAAAGACGCCATTCCGGGCGCCGGCGTCAAAAAGGGTGAGGTCGTTCGCTGTGTCGTGGTACGAACACGCAAAGAATGTCGTCGCCCCGACGGTAGCTACATCAGATTCGACGAAAATGCCGCTGTGCTCATCGACGACAATCGACAGCCCCGAGGAACACGCATCTTCGGACCCGTCGGTCGTGAATTGCGAGACCACAGATTCATGCGGATCGTTTCCCTAGCTCCGGAGGTCCTCTGATGAAAATCAAAAAAGGCGATCTCGTCCGCGTACTTTCAGGAAAAGACAAAGGAACTGAAGGCCACGTGATGTCAGTCGACGCTGAGAACAACCGCATCACCGTTGAAGGTGTTCACACCGGACGTAAACATCAGCCCCCCACCCAAACCAACGACCAAGGTGGAATCATCGATATAGCACTGACGATCAATGCATCCAATGTCGCAGTCGTATGCCCCAAAACGGGCGACGCCGGACGCGTCGGATATCGCCTCGAAGGCGACACAAAAGTCCGGTACCACAAGAAGTCCGGGGAGGAATTGTCGTGACCACAGCGCTCGCCGAACCACGCATGAAAGTTCTCTACCGTGAGACAGTTCGAGATCAACTACAAGCTCAACTTGGGCTCGCCAATATCATGCAGGTACCAAAAATCAGCAAAATCGTTGTTAACGCTGGTGTCGGAGACGCACTCGTTAACCGAGCATTCCTAGATGGCGCGGTCGAAGACCTAACAAAGATCACCGGCCAAAAACCAGCCATCACCCGTGCCAAAAAATCAATCGCTGGGTTCAAACTCCGCGAAGGAAACGCAATCGGAGCAAAGGTAACTCTCCGCAACAACCGGATGTGGGAGTTCTACGACCGACTTGTCAGTCTCTCAATTCCCAGAATTCGTGACTTCCGTGGGCTTTCACCTCGCTCCTTTGACGGTCACGGCAACTACACATTTGGAGTTACAGAACAATTGATTTTCCCAGAGATCAGCTACGACTCAGTAAGCAAAATTCGAGGTATGGATATCACTCTTGTGACATCCGCCACAAACGATGAACACGGCCGAGCGCTACTTACAGCGCTCGGATTCCCGTTCCGCACTGAAGGGCAGAACTAATGGCCAAAAAGGCTCTTCGCAACAAACAACAACGCACCCCAAAATTCAAGGTCCGTGGTTACACACGCTGTCGCCGTTGCGGTCGCCCAAGATCGGTGTATCGCAAATTTGGGCTTTGTCGGGTGTGCCTACGCGAGATGGTCCACGCAGGGGAAATCCCAGGCGTAACCAAGGCGAGCTGGTGAAGGGAGAATCACAATGACGATGACCGATCCAATCGCCGACATGCTTACTCGTGTGCGTAACGCTCACCAGGGCTACAAAGACGAAGTCAAAATGCCGTCCTCGAAATTGAAGGAATCCTTAGCGGCAATCTTAAAAGCAGAGGGCTATATCGCCGACTTTCAGACTGCTGATGCAGATGACCGGCCCGGCCAAACCCTTTCTATCCAACTCAAATACACCCCGGAACGTAGCCGTACTATTTCAGGTCTAAAACGAATATCGAAACCAGGCCTACGCGTATACACCAAATCCGACAGTGTCCCCCGAGTCCTTGGCGGACTTGGCATAGCTGTCTTGTCCACCAGCAAAGGTCTAATGACTGACAGAGAAGCGCGCCGCAATCACATTGGCGGCGAAGTGCTCTGTTATGTCTGGTAGGGGGTACTTATGTCACGAGTAGGTAACGCTCCAATAACAGTCCCAGAAGGCCTTTCAGTCGAGGTGTCATCGGGAACAGTAAAAGTTTCTGGAAGTCAGGGGGAACTGACTCAAGAGATCCCAGAAGGCATCGAAATCGAAGTCCAAGATTCAGTAATCACGGTCAGCCGAAGCGACGACACTCGACAACAACGCTCTCTGCATGGGTTAGCGCGCTCCCTCGTCAACAACATGGTTGACGGTGTAGCCAATGGCTACATGAAGGAACTCAACATCGTTGGCGTGGGCTACAGAGCTCAAG
>CEVA01070906.1_pt1 | contig 21114 bp, 22 predicted proteins | sample 361521 | NCBI WGS metagenome assembly CEVA01 (sample SAMEA2622823, study PRJEB7988) | marine metagenome | isolation source: saline water (ENVO:00002010), including
GAAAATATCCATTCTAGGTTCTACTGGATCAATCGGCGTGAATGCACTGAATGTAATTGACAATTTGAATGATGCATTTGATGTGGCCGTGCTTAGTGCAAACAAAAATGGTCATCTTTTGGTTGAGCAGGCGAAGAAGTATCGTCCCGATGCTGTGGCAGTTACTGATAATGAAGCAGCGGATTTTGTTCGATCCGAATTAAAGCACAATAAGATCACAGTCTTTCAAGGCCGTGAAGGATTATTAGAATTAGCCAGTCGAAATGATGTTGATATTATGCTGAATGGGTTGGTAGGCTCTTCTGGTATGGTGCCCACAATTAATGCGGTGCAGGCAGGTGTGGATGTGGCGTTGAGCAACAAAGAGAGCTTGGTCATGGCCGGAGATATTATCGAACAGGAGAAAGAAATTTCTGGTTCAAGAATCTTACCAGTGGATAGCGAACATTCTGCCATTTGGCAATGCCTAGTTGGTGAAAATATGGATGAGGTTGATCGAATCATTCTTACAGGAAGTGGTGGCCCATTTCGTACTCGGGATATTGATACATTTAGTCAAATCATCCCTGCCCATGCATTAAAACATCCCAATTGGGATATGGGTCGCAAGATTACCATTGATTCAGCCACAATGATGAATAAGGGGCTTGAAGTCATTGAAACCCGTTGGCTGTTTGGGGTGGATGCTGATAATATTCAAATTGTTGTGCATCCTCAATCCATTATTCATTCTATGGTAGAATTCAAGGATAAATCAGTAAAAGCCCAAATGGGTGTCCCGGATATGAAAATACCGATTCAATATGCATTGACCTATCCACAGCATGCACCTGCCAGTTGGGATGCATTAAATTTAGTTGATGTGGGAATGCTCACATTTGAATCTCCGGATATGAATCGATTTCCTTGTATAGAACTGGCTTATGAAGCGTTGAGGAAAAAAGGTACGATGACGGCCGTATTAAATGTGGCTAATGAGCAGGCTGTGTACCGATTTCTAAAAGAAGAGATCGGGTTTATGGATATTCCAGCGATTATAGATAAAGCCTGCGCACAGCATGATTGGGTTTCGCACCCTACATTAACAGATCTTTTTGAACTAGAGGCATGGGCAACACGATTTGTACATGCCTATCCAATTAAATAATAATAAATGATATAATATGACTACATTAATTGCAACCATCATCCTTTTGGGTGTACTGATATTTATTCATGAATTGGGCCATTATTTGGCCGCCAGATCCATTGGAGTAAGAGTAGAGCGTTTTTCTGTTGGTTATCCCCCGAGGCTCATGACTTTTACATCTATTCCTGACGGATGGAAATTCCGGTTTTATTTCTATCGTAGAAATGAGGAAGGTAAAATTGAATGGGCCCCTTTTTATTCTAAAACCATTTCGCTATCGGGCAGAAAAGGGACTGGGACTGAATACTGTTTTGCCGTAATTCCATTTGGGGGATATGTAAAAGTTGCCGGTATAATCGATGAAAGTATGGATACAAATATTGATCATAAACCCGACGAACTGATGAGCAAATCTAAATGGAAGCAAATCTGGTTTATGAGTGCCGGCGTCATCATGAATACCATATTGGCATTTGTAATATTTACCGGACTTTCCAACCATACGGGCAAACCGGTTATATCTAAGGAGCCGGTTATTAATGAGCTTTTACCGGGACTGCCGGCAGAAATGGCCGGATTAAAAACAGGCGATGTTATTACTGCCATTGAAGGGGAAAGAATTAAGGAGTGGGATGACCTAACATCAGAAATTCATAAAAGACCCAATCAGCAAATTAGCCTTTCATATTCGAGAAATGGAGAAACTGGTACTGTGAAATTAGAAACCAGTTTTCAACTTAATCCTACAACTGGGGATACAGTGGGTGTGATTGGTGTATATCCCAACTATGAATATGAACCGGTATCATTTTTTGAGAGCATGAAAATGGGTGCCAATGCCACCGCTAGAGGATTTGGAATGATTATTCTTTCTGTTCGGATGCTTACTTCTGGACAGGCATCAATCAAGGAGTTAGGCGGACCAATCATGATTGCTCAATTGGCCGGTGAAACTGCGAAAGCAGGTTGGATACCCTTTTTATCCCTAATGGCTTTAATCAGCTGTAACCTTGCATTCTTAAATGTATTGCCCATCCCTGGATTGGATGGCGGTCATATATTTATTACAGTTATTGAAGGAATAATCCGGCGACCTCTTACAATAAGAATGCGGATGGTAATTCAGCAAATCGGCATGGTGTTGCTGCTTATGCTCATGATTACCGTTATCGTAAATGATGTAGGAAGATTATTCGGAAATTAAAAATATCGCATGAATGGGGCATGCCTTACCCCAGCGAGTATTAACTAACTTTTTTCAACAATAAGGTCATGGATCCAAATTTCATTTTAATTTGGATTTTCACCGGTAAACGGCGCTCATCATCACTGATCCATATTTGCATATCACCTTGGTTTTTAAATAAGTTTTTTCCTTCTCGAAAAGGTCGAACCACCTTACACGACATGGTACCCAGTGGTGTTCTAACGGTTTCTTTCCCTGTCATTTGCAGATTATAGTGAATGATTCGCCTGCCTTCATACGAAGAAAATGACATAACTTTATTTTCAATAAGAGGAATGGTTCTTAAATAATAAAACATTGAAAAAGAATCTCTGGCCTTGAAATCAATTTCAACTTCTTTAGTTTTTGTTTTTGCAATGGATTGATCATAATCAAATTTCACATCAATTTTCTTATGATAAGATCCCTCATTAATATCTTTTTTCAATCGATGGGTAAACAACTCACTTTTATCCATCCATATATCAATCCGGTCTCGGATTTTGAACAGTTGATCGGCCAATCCCCGCGTGCGTGCTGAAAAATAAACATGGTATGCTTCGATATTATTTATGGATTCAATTGCAGTTACATTTAATTCTGCAACACCAACGGGCACCATATTGAATTCGGCAGAATATTTTAATGATTCGCCAACTTTAAAGGGTACATCTTCTGCCATGGTTAGAGAAAAAAGCAGAATGATTGTATTAATAATTTTCACTGTCGAATGACCTTTAATTTTGATTTTTCAAGTTTATAAATTGTTGACCCAGTAGATTCGGGGAGTTCACCATCATCAATTAATAAATCAAATGCTTCTCCAAATTCATCTACAATTTCATTGGGGTTATTCAATGCCGGTTTTCCATATTGGTTTACGGATGTAGTGGTAATAGGGAATCCCAATTTATTACATAAATCCGGTCCAAAAGAATGGGCAGGAATTCGGATGCCCAGCGTACCATCCCCCCCCATAATGCTGGGGTGAACAATACCTTCTTTTACGGGAAGAATGATAGTGGTGGACCCCCGTAAAAATTTTTTGACCATTTCCCAATCTTCATATGAAATGTCCGTCCATGAAAATACCGTACTGGCATTGGGTGCAATTACACTCATGGGTGATACTCGCCCTTTAATTTGGTTTAATCTGTCAATGGCAGATGCATTTCTTGCATCCACGCCAAAACCATAAAGTGTATCAGTGGGATATACAATAACACCCCCATATAAAATGGCATTGCCGGCCGCTTGGATGACATGATCTGATTGAGCAGATATTCGATTAGGGGATCCCTGATTCATGCGGGCAATTGGGTTTTCCATTTTTGATGAAACCAGAAAAAATGATCAGGATATTCTCTGACTTTTGCCTCAAGCAAAGTCGTATAGGATTGGGTGATAGCTTCAATGGATGCATCGCCATTGACTTCTACTTTAGAAAAAGATATTGAAATAGATCCATCTAGTTCCACATTGGAAACGGAAAAAATCATGGGTGCACCAGTTCGCATGTGAAATATAGCGCTCCCTTTTGGTGTTGAAGCCGGATGTCCAAAGAATTTTACAAATACACCTTTCCGCTTTGCATCTTGATCACTGGCTAAAATCACCATTTTATTTTCTTCAAACAGTTTATATATATTATCGAGGGAGGATTTTCTATAAATCTGCTGCAATCCATAGGCTTCACGCTTTTCTATAAAAAATCGATCTGCACCACGGTTCCCTTGCCGTTGGATGATTCCCCATAAGGGATATCCATTATGACCTAACCATGCACCCCAAAGTTCCCATAGGCCAAAATGACCTGTGATAAGGATGACCCCTTTCCCTTCTTTTAAAGCATTGTCTAAAACATGTTGATTTTCAATATTAAATTTGAAGGATTGCATTGATTGAGGTAGAGCCAATAATTCCGTAAAATTGACGCAAACCGTTCGATAGGTAGATTTAAGAGTATTTGAAATCCATAAATCACTTTTTTCAGAAAAAGCCCGCTTAATATTATTGAATGCTTCTTGCTTTCGTATGGGAATACGATTATGAGCGAAGGCTCCCAATCGGTTGGCTAACCGAATCCGTTTTGAAAGGGATTTCCGGCTAAAGTGTCGCGCCAGCATATTTAAAAAGCGATAAGTGAATTTTTCCTTTACAGTCATCAGACTAGAAATTACTCCTTTTTGCGTTACCATCATTGATTTTATCGAAGATAGCTGGTAAACTCAGGTGAATGAAGAAGCACATTTTAACCGCCCTTATTTTCCTTTTTACCTTTGGTGTGTCTCAGGTGATATACAAAGTACCCATTCATGACACCATCGATTTAGGATTACCACCATTTATAGAACGCAGTATCGAAATGGCCGAAGCAGACAGTGCAGAGGCCATTATTTTTGATATCGATACATTTGGTGGTCGACTGGATGCAGCCACTCAAATTAAAGATGCCATTTTAAGTGCTAATATCCCTACCGTTGCATTTATTAATCGAAGAGCCATTTCTGCAGGCGCCTTGATTTCTCTCTCTTGCGAAAAAATAGTTATGACAAGTGGTGGTACGATTGGTGCGGCCACTGCTGTGGATATTTCCGGGAAAAAAGGTACGGAAAAAGTTATCAGCTATATGCGGGAAGAAATGGCCGCCACTGCTGAAAGTCGGAATCGGAATGTCGATATTGCAAAAGGAATGGTGGACGAAGACCTTTCTTTTACACATTTATTCATTGACGGTGACTCGGTTGAAGTCAATGATTTGGAAGGCAGAAAAGAAGGAAAACTCATAACATTAACAACAGAATTGGCTATAAAATATCAAATGGCCGATGATGAGCAGGAAACATTCGATGCCTTACTCTCATCCATGGATTTGCAGGATGCGACCATTAAAAACACCAAAGAGAACTGGTCCGAATCCATTGTTCGATTTTTAACGAATCCAGTCGTTGCGTCCTTACTCACTACATTTGGATTTTTGGGCATTTTGTTTGAGCTTCAAAGTCCGGGCTGGGGGATTCCCGGCTCAATCGGGTTGGTTTGCTTGGCTTTGTCATTGGGAGCATCATTTATAGCAAGACTCGCCACCATGACGGATGTACTGATCATTTTAGCGGGGATTGCCCTCATAATAGTAGAAATTGCAGTGATACCTGGTTTTGGGATTGCAGGGATTGGGGGGATAGCCTTAATTCTTTGGGGATTATATGCGCTTTTATTGCCGGATACGCCTGTTGGTCCAGAGATAGAAGTCATGGCTATGTGGGGATTTATCATCGGTATTATTGGCGGATTGATTGGGCTAGTCCTTTTATTTAAGCTCATGACCAAAACGGCCTTTTGGCAAAAGTTGACCGCTCCTGGTGTGGAGGGGGCTGAAGCAGGATATAGTTCATCCGTAGGATGGGAAACCCTAGTGGGATTAGAAGGGGAAACACTTTCAGACCTCCGTCCTTCAGGGTGGATAACAGTGGATGATCAACGCGTTTTTGTAGTAAGTGAAGGTGACTTCATCGAAAAAAATTGTAAAGTAAAAATTCTCTCGGTTGATGGAAATCGAGTGGTTGTAAAAAAACTTAATTCAAAGGAGTAAATCATGGATGTCATGGGAATAATCATGTTAGCATTACTGTTAATTTTTGTTTTTCTGTTATTTTATTTTGTTCCCATTGGGATGTGGATCCAGGGGGTGGTCAGTCTAGGCCTTGGCCGGATTACAATTATTGATCTCATCCGAATGCGATTGCGAAAAATATCTCCGCGGCTCATTGTAGATGGGGTAATCAATACCCATAAAGCAGGCCTAACCAATGTGAAAACCGATATGCTGGAGACACATTACCTTGCCGGCGGAAATGTGGCCAATGTGGTTTTGGCTTTGATTGCTTCTGACAAAGCAAAGATTGCATTACCCTTTGAAACTGCAACCGCCATTGATTTGGCAGGGCGCGATGTTAAATCGGCTGTGGAGACCAGTGTTTATCCCAAGGTGATTGATGCACCCAGAGATGGATATCTGTCAGCGGTGGCCAAGGATGGAATTGAACTCAAAGCGAGGGCACGTGTGACCGTCCGAACTAATATCCCCGGACTTGTGGGTGGCGCCACGGATGACACCATCATTGCACGTGTCGGTGAAGGTATTGTGAGCGCCATCGGTTCCTCTGGTAATTATGGTGGAGTATTAGAAAATCCGGATAATATCTCTAGGGCAGTATTAGAGAAGGGGCTAGATGCAGGAACTGCATTTGAAATTTTATCCATTGATATCGCTGATTTGGATGTTGGCAAGAATGTGGGCGCTCAACTACAGGCAGATCAAGCAGAGGCGGATCTTCGTGTAGCACAGGCACGAGCTGAAACACGTCGCGCCATGGCTGTAGCCGAAGAACAGGAAATGAAAGCCCGCACCCAAGAAATGCAAGCCAAAGTTGTTGAATCTGAATCCCAAGTGCCTCTGGCTATGGCCCAGGCATTTCGCGAAGGTAAGCTGGGTGTTTTTGACTATGTGAATATGAGAAATATTCAGGCCGATACAGATATGCGTGAATCTATTTCAGGTGGAACAGAAAGTGAATCTACATCTCCACCGGAGCGGGATAACGACTAAATGGAAGGGATCGGATACTGGATCTTTTTAGCGGCAATTTACCTGCTGTCGGCGTTATTTAAAAAGCGTCAGCAGCAGGTTCCTGCTGATTCGGAAGACTCAACTAAAAAGAAACCCAACCCTTTCGAGGCTGAATTTCTTCAGGATATGTTTGGCGATTTGAAGGAAATGGTTGGAGTGGATGAGGAAAAGGAAGAAGATGAACTGGCAGACTTTGAATATGTTGTTGAGGAAGAAGAAATCCCAGAGCCTGTTCATATTCCCCAAGAACACGACCACGTGGTCTTTAAAGATCTTTCATCAAAAGATTTGAAAACCATTCATAAAGAAAACCGTTTTTGGAAAAATCAGTATAAAACAAATAAAGGGATAGGTCCGCTATTTACAGATATGGATGATCTGAAACGGGCCATTGTGATGAAAGAGGTATTAGATAAACCCCGGGCCTTAAGGCGAGTTATAAGATAAAGACAATTTGAATTGAGTAATTTTTCTACTCAAGTCAATTTTTCTATAAGAGATTCCACATTTTTGATGAGTTCGTCCTCTGTGCCATCATTATGAATGACAAAATCAGCTAAATTTACTTTTTCTTCTTCCGGCCATTGAAATTCGATTCGCTTAAGAATCTCATCTCTTGATAAGGTTTCTCGGCCAAGGGCCCTCTCCATACGATGCTTAAGCTGGGCCGTGACCACAATAATGTAATCCAAATGGGCATCATATCCCGATTCAAAGATCAATGCACCATCCACAATAAATAGGTCATATTTGCCTTCTTGAAGTACACGATTGAATTTTTTGTCAATTAAATCATATATATATGGGTGGACGACTGAATTTAATCGGGTGAGGTGGTCTTCATCCTGAAAGGCCACACGGGCCAATTTTTGTTTATCCACCTTTCCAGTACCATCAATGATATCAGTTCCAAATTCAGAAATAAGTTCATGCTGGACAGTTTCATTTGTATCGATCATATGTTTAGCCGCATCATCTGCACTCATTACAAATGCGCCCAAAGATTCAAAGTGTTGGCTTGCAGTACTTTTGCCACTGCCAATACCGCCGGTGAGTCCTATTCTTAACATTTTATTTTAATGCGCCTAAAATTCGTTCTGTAATTTCAGGAATATTTCCCAATCCATCCACTGCTTTAAGCATATTTTTTTGTTCATAGTATTCCAAAAGCGGGGCGGTTTGGTTCCAATATACTTTTTGACGCTGGCGGATTACTTCTGGTGTATCATCACTACGTCCAGAGTTCAAACCCCGATTGATTAAACGCTGGACCAATTCGTCTTCATCTGCGGTGAGACTGATGGCCCCATCCAGACTGTGAGAAATATTATTCATAATGGAATCTAATCCTTCAGCTTGGGGAATAGTTCGGGGAAACCCATCTAGCAAATATCCATTTTGGGCATCCTCTTTTTTTAATCGACTATCCATAATGTCGAGGAGCACTTCATCGGGGACCAATTCACCATTGTCGATATATGATTTAGCTTTTTGGCCGATTTCAGATTCGGCAGCCATTTCTGCCCGAAGAATATCACCAGTGGATAAATGAATAATGCTGAAATGTTCACAAACCCGTTTAGCTTGTGTGCCTTTTCCTACACCGGGAGGGCCTAAAAATATGAGACGCATTAACTTCCCTGTTTTATGTGTTTAAATTAATATGCCTGCCACTGTGGCTGTGAGCCAGGATGCCAAAGCTCCCCCAATCATGGCTTTGGAGACCAGTGCGGCTAAATCTTTTTTTCTTTCTGGCGCCATGGCACCAATACCACCCAATTGGATTCCAATGGAACCAAAATTGGCAAACCCGCAAAGTGCATAGCTGGCGATGATTGCAGTTCGTTCCGAAATTTGTCCTGATGCCATAATCTCTTTTAAGTCACCGTAGGCAATCAATTCTGTGAAGGCAATTTTTTTACCCATAAGAGTACCCATCAATGCAGACTCTTCCCATGGGACGCCCATTGTCCATGCCAGTGGCTGAAAAATGAGTCCGAGTATTTGATCGATGGATGTACCCACAAAGCCCAGCAAATAATTCACCATTGATACGATGGATATAAATGCCACAAGCATAGCGGCAACATTGGCTGCTAATTTTAATCCATCCGAAGCGCCGTTGCCTAATGCTTCCATGGCGTTAGAACTGGTTCTTTCAACCTCAATTTTAAGGTCGCCCATTGTTTCAGAATCTTCTGTTTCAGGGTAAATAATTTTAGCAATTACCAATGCGGCCGGGGCAGACATGACAGATGCGGCTAAAAGGTGGCCAGCAATACCGGGGATATCTGTGAGCCATTTTACATATATGGCCAATACACCGCCGGCAACGGTAGCAAACCCGCCCACCATCACCGCCATTAATTCAGAATGGGTCATTTTACTAATGAATGGCCGGACCATGAGTGGCGCTTCTGTTTGGCCAACAAAAATATTAGCGGACACACTTAATGTTTCCGAACCGCTGGTCCCCATGGTTTTTTGCATAGCTTTGGCGATCCATTTCACTACAAACTGAATTATTCCCAAATGGTATAAAACAGACATGAGGGCCGAAAAAAATATAATGGTTGGTAAAGCCCGAAATGCAAAATTGACTAAAGCAATATGAAAACCTACATCCGGAACGAATGAAGTAAATAAAAAATCACCGCCTGCATCTGAGAAGCTAATTAATTTTGAAATGGCTTTATCTAAGAATCCGAAAAGGGGTTTACCGATAGAAGTTTTTAAAATGAATAGTGCGAACAGAAGCTGGAGTCCCAGGCCCCAAGCGACAATTCTAATGTTTATTTGCTTACGATTATTCGACATGGCCACCGCAATGCCAAGTAAAACAACGATCCCAAGTAAGCCAATCATTTATTCCTCCGGTGCCTCAAAACAATTACGACAGCGAGCTTCATACATATCAGTTTCTCCAATCACCACTTGTTCTGAATCGGATGTAGTCCGCTGGCTACATGATGCAGGATTTCCGCACTGTACACAAATGGCACGAAATTTATCCAGATAATCCGCTTCACACATGAGCTGTGGCATGGGCCCAAACGGATTGCCACGATAATCTGTATCCAAGCCGGCCACAACCACACGCTTATTATTTTGGGCCAATGTTTTACACACATCAACAATTTCTTCTGTAAAGAATTGTGCTTCATCAATCCCAATTACATCCATGCCTTCTGATTGATCAATAATCTCTGCAGCATTAGAGACCAGTCTTGATTCCAATTTGGATTGATTATGAGAAACCACATGATTGGAACTGAATCTATCATCAATTTTAGGTTTAAAAATAACCGTATTCATTTTTGCAATTTCAGCCCTACGGATCCGCCGAATCAATTCTTCAGTTTTTCCACTGAACATACTGCCGCAAATCACTTCGATCCAGCCGGCATCTATAGGTGTAAGTGTCATAAATATTTATTCGCTAAAAGGTGCAAGGTGTAAAATTATATAATAATCTTATCTGGTGAAAGATATCGATAATAAGTATCCAGCTCTATAACGGGAACCTCCCCATGTCCATATTCCTGCAAAAGACTTTTGGCGATGGATGTTTTGTCAGAGCCGGTACCGCCTGCAATACCGATTAAAATGGGAGACACACTCATGTTAACTTTGACGCATCGAAAGGTTCTGGAAGTAAAGTGCCGCTGGTTGTCTCATGGTCCAACCCATTTTCGTTGCAGATATAAATGGGAATATCGCCGCATAATTCCCAAATCACTTGGCGGCAAGCTCCACAGGGAGCACCACCATTTTCTGTGGAAACAGCCATGGCTTTAAACTGAGAATATCCCTCAGCAACAGCCGTAAATAAAGCTGTGCGTTCCGCACAGTTAGATAGAGGATAACTGGCATTTTCCACATTGCATCCGCCGATGATTTTCCCATCCACCGTCTCAACCGCGGCACCTACTTTATAATTTGAATAAGGAGCGCGGGACCTATCCATCATTTGAATCGCTTTGTTTATTAATTCGTTCATTTTTTTAAAGTTTCAAACCATGCCAATGCGCCGGCATAAGAAACAAACACCGAGCTGTTATGGTCTCCTCCCGAGATGGTAATCAAATCAATGGTTGCCCCATTTGCTTTTAAACTGTCTCTTGCGATGACGGCATTTTGATACCCGACATAGGTATCGCTATCTCCATGAAATAGTTTGATTGGCGCTTTTGGAGTCCAGCTTACAAGGCTATTTTTAGCGAAGGCAGCCTTTAATGCTTGCTCTCCATCACCTAAATAATCGGTTAGAAATTTTTCAGTAAAAAAATCTTTAACTACTGTGGTCAATTCTTTATTGGCTTCACCAATGGTCTTTGATCCATCCATGAGGTTTGGGATTTTTTCTGCATATGGACTTTGGAAAAATTCATTAGCGGGGCGATTCATCCCTTCAATTTCATTATATGCCATATATGTAAACGCTGAATACCCGGGCTGAGGATAGGATTCCAGATTGAAAACCCTTATGGGTACATAACGCATATCATAAGGTCCGGCCATGGGCGCAGAAGCGGTCACGATAAATTCTTCGCTATATGTTTCTTCAATCAACTTATGGGTGGCCATGGCCACATATCCCCCTTCAGAATAACCAGCTAGGAACAACTGTCCATTATCTGAAACTTCGTTGGCGCAGAGCCAATTTTTTACTGCACGAAGTTTATCCACCACACCTTCAGCTACAAATGCATGAATGTATGGGTGGACCACATCATTTGAAATGCCTAAGCCTAAAAAATCAGCAGATGATCCGATATATCCCATGGAAGCCATAAACATGGCATCAAAGCCGCGTAGTGGTGTTACGGATGCCACATTGGACCGTTTAGATTCGGTGCCATGCTGCCCTGAATATATAGGGTAAGATTTCCCTTCACTATCTTCATCCGGAATATAGATGGCGCCAGATGCTTGTCGGGGGTTACCATTCCAATCCACGGTTTCGTAAACAATGCTAAACACTTTTACACCGACTTCGGGGGTGACACCAATATCCAAATTGTTATCTTGAATCAGGTCATTGAGATAATCCACGCCGATTGTACCAAATGGAAGTATGGAAACAATATGCCCTCGCCCTGCTTCAGTGGTGGAGCAGTCAGCAGTTTTTGTTCCTTCCCCACTGCATCCTGCAAAAATGAGGATGAGTGAAAAAAATAGTAATTTGAATAATGACTTCATTTGGATTCCCCGCAATTAATGATCGACATGAATGAGTTTAAATGCTTGGTGCAGCATGATGCCAGCAATAAATCCGCCCACATGGGCGAACCATGCTACACCACCAGTTGTGTCTAAACCCAATGACCCAAGCCCATTGGTGAGCTGGTTGAAGAACCAAAAGCCCAATACAACAATTGCCGGGACACGAATTGTAGTAAAGAAAATGAGAATAAAAATAAAGACGTGAACTCTGGCTTGGGGAAAGCGAATCATATAGAGACCCAACACGCCTGCAATGGCACCGGAAGCACCCACCATTGGAATCTCAGAACCGGGATTCATAAGCACTTGACATAAACTGGCCGCCAAGCCACAAAGGATATAAAAAAGGGCATAGCGAACATGCCCCAAGGTACTTTCTACATTATCTCCAAAAATCCACAAGAACCACATATTTCCCATAATGTGTGCAAATCCTCCATGAAGAAACATTGATGTAAACATGGTGAGAATGGAAAAATCTGCAGGGATTAATCCAAATGTATAAATGAAGATAGCTTCTGCTTCAGGGTCTTTAATGCCCATACTGAATTGAAATACGAATACAAATAAATTGAGACCAACCAATCCATATGTGACGTACGGAATAAGCACCCGAGGATTATCATCTTTATAGGGAAAAAACATCAGTACACTGTGAATTCAATGTTGCGGGAGACTTCATTCCCAGCACGATCTCTGGCCGTGAATTGGATTGAATGAGTGCCAATAGGCAAAGGTCCGTCTAATTGGTAAGATACTTCTTTTGTCTTGGGTTGGTACGCATAAATGAGCGGTTGATGATTCAGTTTAAATTCAAATGAATTTTCTACCGGATCAAACCCAGACAGAGTATCGTCAATTTTTATTTTAAACTGATTCAATTCAAGGGTAGGGTATTTACCATTATGACCGGGATGCATGGATTTAATTTTGGGTGGAGAGGTATCCTCTATAATGGCCACTGCATCCAGATGTTTTACTGAGCCGGTCAGTACTTTCCGCTCCTTATTGTTTTCAGTTGGGATAAAGGACCATCCTTCTTTTTGATCATAATAATATAGATGAATTTTTTCTCGAGCCTTGAATTTGGCTGGATATCGAATACCAATATTTACCGGCTTTAATAGGGGGCGCTCAAATGGCTGAAGCTGATAAACACGTGATAATAGCTTTCCCTTTTTTACCTTCGCATGTTTGTGTACGGCTTCGATCCACATGAGTGTCGATTGAGGAATAGAAGATTTTTTGGTGCGGATGGAGCAATAACTATCCTTGGAGACTACGGTCACGGTCGTGTCTGGTCCTGCAACGGTGTAAGGGAAATCAAATCGAACTTGTCGTTCTATTGATCCCGTCAATATGGCTTCAATTTGATCGACTTGGTTAAACATAGTCGGATCAATTGGTGGAGTCAAATACACAGACGGTTGAATGTGGTTGAGAGGTATAGTTTCATATTGATATTCACCTTTGAGCCGAAGAGAAATATTCGCATCCACAACTTGTTCCGGTTGGACTTGTACATAAACGCCTGCATCTGTTTGAGATATGTCCATATCCACCCTAACACTCAAATGATCGCCTGTATGTTTTTTATCTACCCAATGGATTGGCTTGGAGTAGGTTCCCAATGTATTTTTTGCAATGAATTGGATGGCCTTTCGTTTAGCATACTTTTTTGAAATAGTAATAATCCGCCCTGTCTCAATGAGCTCTGAAGACTGTATATCTATTTGCGCCTCTGCAAATCCATAGGCAGTAAATGAATAGGCAACGATAGACTCGATGGGGACGGTGATGCTTTTTGGTTGAAGCATAAAAGAAAGAAGCTCTTCCGTTTCGCCCAGTTTTTCTATCGTGATTTCAAAGGGCGGCATTTTAAAAACAGTGCCATGAACGGTGCGTGTATTTTTTAACACATCCATAACCAAGATTTTAATATCATGGAAACCCGGCGTAAGATCTAGAACTCCGTTGGTTGAGTCCGCATGGATGGGTACCATTGGATCACCCTCATTTCGATATAGTTTAATGAAATCACCCAGGTTCAATCGGGCGTTGCGATAGTCTTTTATAAAATTTGCCGTCGAGAGCCATTTATAATCCAATCGATCAAATTGAAGCGTATGGTATAGTTTTTCATCAATGTAAACTTCGATACGGTGAGGTTGATAAATATTATTCGCACCCTGTCTTTTATCGTACGCTTTAATGGCCAAACCGATAATGCCCGCAATATTGATGGTATCCGGGAAATGGTATTCTCCCTTTTTATCTCGAAATAATGAAAAAGTTTGAGGCAGTTGATTTCCATTGATCCAGCCATCCGCTCTTAATGGAGTAAGAGATACTTCTTCTACAACAGGGGCCAGCCGATCTGCTTGGGATAATCCACTGGTGAGGGGGTTTAATGTTTGGCCGAATTCATTCCTAATTTCAAAATGGAGGTGGGGCGCGAACGAAAATCCGGTGTTTCCTGAATAAGCAATAACATCACCTTTTTCAAACCTAAATTCATCAGCCAAAGGAAAAATATTGGTCATATAAGATTGATTTGCTGATTGTGTTTCCTTTAACCGAGATTCAAGTCGTGGTGTAAATTTGCTTAGGTGGGCATATACGGCTGTTTGTCCATCATTCATTTGTAGATAAAGGGCGCGGCCAAATCCGGAATAATTGGTTACAATTCTTGATATGGATCCATCTGAAACAGCATATACAGGGTGGCCGGTGGCACCTTTTGTTTTCATATCCAATCCAAGATGATATCCCGTGGTGCGAAATTCACCAAAGTTGGATGATAAATGTTTACCCAGATCTGTCGGCCAAGTGTAATCCTGGGCCGAAATGGATACGATGATTAATGTGAAAGCGCTGAGCAGTTTCATAAGAAAAATTGTTAAGAAGGTCGCCAATTTATCTCAGATAAGGGATGTGATAATAGCGGATTGAAATAAAAAAGGCCACCCCAAATTATGGGATAGGCCTTCGTGAAGACTCAATAAAATAAAGTGGAGGCTTATGATTTTTTGAGTTTTTTGACCACCTTAGATAGGCAGTTCAATTCTTTTTTGTTTTCTAGTTTTGTATCTATAGGTCTTATTTATGGATTGGTTCCCACAAACTGATATGAAAATATTATCCAATAGCTTCTTTATAGATTCTATAATTATTTAGACCCATTACCTTTTCAAGCTCCCGTTCTGAAAGGCCTTTTTTCTTTAAACCATCCCAAATGACTTCCATCCTTCGAGGACCGTTTAGTTCATCTATAAACAGGGGCCAATGGTTTATATCGAAATTGTTTCCTTCTTCCCGTTTGAGTTCGGCGATATATTCATCAGTCATTTCAATAACGCGGTGATCGCGGTCGCTGCCAATGCTCACATGATTAATGCCGGCAATTTTAATGGCATGCAAAATATGGTTTAAGTAGTGGTCGAAAGCACCCTTCCTGATATTCGTAACAAAAGGCCTGATTTGACATATACCGATCACACCACCTTTTTTTGCCACCCGTCTTAAATTTTCATCCGTAGTGTTTCGGGTATTTTTATATACAGCCTGACATGCTGTATGGGAGACAATCACAGGTGCATCAGATGCATCAACCGCATCGGCCATTGTCTGCATATTGGAATGGGAAAGATCAATTAACATGCCAATCGAATTCATTTTTTTAACCAGTTCAATCCCAAAATGTGTCAGACCGGCACCGGTTCTTTCTTTGCACCCTGCCCCTGCCCAATTTTGATAGTTATAGGTGATCTGTGTTGAGCGAACCCCTAAGTTATAAAATGTATCAACCAATTCTAGGTTGCGCCCGAAAGGAGTAGAATTTTGAAACAGATAGAATATGGCCATTTTATTTTGTTTTCGAGCTGTATTAATGTCAGAAGTGCGAAGCGCTTTCATATATAAATCATGCTGTTTGGAGATGAGGCGATCATAATGCGCAATGCCTTCCATTGCTGTATCATAAGCCTCCAGTTCAAATGTTTTCGGATCACAAAGGGTAACGGTAATGGCATTGAGACCACTATCCAACATCTCTCTAATTAATTTTCGGGGATATACTTCACGAATTTCTCCCATGGCATCAAAAATTAATGCGCGTTGTGTAGCGGTTGTCTGGTTTGTTATGGATGCCATCAATCCAACTCCCATCGTTGTGTAGCCAATTGCAGCAGATGTTGTTTTAATAAATTCGCGTCGTTGCATTTTATTTCCTCATTGATCGATTTTGTATTTAATCCCATTTAATTTAAGAATCATAATGGCTTTGCCAAAACCACCGTTTGAATATCTTCCCATGATTGCCCTGTCCATTGAGAAAAACAACGGAGAAAGAAGAATTGTATATCGAAGAAAAACAGAGAACATAACAGAAAGTAATGAAAAAGATTTGAATTGCGTTACCAAAATAGTGTAATATACTTACGAGTAACTTACGATTAAAATATTAACACAAATGACTTTATCTCCAAAACAGCAGCGATTTTTAAATTTTGTTCAACGATATACGGTTGAACACGGCCAAGCACCTTCCTACCAAGAAATCATGGATGGAATGGGATTTGGCTCTCCGGGAACGGTTCATTGGTATGTCAATGCCCTCACTCACAACGGCCATTTGAATCGATCTAAAGGACCTAACGGCAAGCGGGCCTTAACCCTCACTTTTGAGGAGCACGCCACACCGGCCCGCCTGCCCTTGTTGGGTCTTATTGCCGCAGGTGAGCCTATTGAGGCGCTGGAGAACGCTGAAGCCATACCCGTACCTCAGCCCTTTGTCCATCCCGATAATTTTGTGCTCCAGGTTAAAGGCGACTCCATGATCGACGATCATATTGAAGATGGGGATTATATCATTGTCCGTAAATCCGCTGAAGCCAATCCGGGGCAGATTGTTGTAGCCCTCATCAATGGAGAAGCCACACTAAAACGATACCACCCTTTGAATGGTCATGTGGAACTCCACCCCCGCAATCCTAACTATCCAGTCATTACCATCCATAAAACAGATCATTTTCAAATCAACGGCGTGCTGCTCTATTCCTTTCGGGAATATTAGGGTGTGCACCCGACTGTTTTTCATCTCCGGCTAAGAGATTTTGAACTCCAAGCCGAGCGGAGAATCGACGCCGCTTTAATAACCCGCCCTGTGGCCATTATTTCATCTCACCATCAAAATGGAACAGTCATCTCCCTATCCAAAGAAGCAGAAGCAGAAGGATTGCGAAAAGGGATGAAGGTATCCTTGGTTCGACAGATGAACCATGGAGCCCGCATTTTGCCCTACAATGCAACACTCTACAGTCGGATTCATGAATATATCCATAAAATTGTTCAACGATTCACACCCATTGTGGAGCCTTCTGGATATGGGAAATTCTATATGGATATGACCGGTATGAACCGCATCTATCCAAGCGATGAAGAGGCGGGCATTCGAATATCAAATAAGGTGCAGGATGAGGTGGGTCTCTCTACTTATTTGGGGATTAGTCAAAATAAATTGGTGAGCCGTATATCTACCTCGGTAATCCCCGATCCTATTCACCGTATTATTACGGGAGATGAAGCACGATTTTTATCGCCATTGGATTCACCGGTGATTCCCACAGTTCACCAACCATCGGTATGGAAATTGGTTCAATTTATGATTTTGCGTCAGGTTTATCATATTCAATCTGTGGTGGATAAAACAGCAGATGCACAATATCTATTTGGGAAGTATGCCTTATCATTAACACGAGAAGTGCGAGGGCAGGATATGTCTGTGGTTCGCCCCCCCCTTTTAAAAGACCATATCTTAAAACAAGCCGTAATGAAAGAGGATACCAATGACACCACAAAAATATATTTTGAATTAAAGCATGTGTCCGAGGAGATTGCATTCCAATTGAGGCAGCGATCTCAAGTGGCAAAAAGCGTGCGATTAGAAATTCATTATACTGATGGATTCAAATTTGAAGCAAAGGGATCATGTATGAAACACAATGACACCTTTGTATTGGAATGCCTCTGGCGATTGTTTGAACGGGCTAACCACCGTCGAAATCGCGTCCGATCCATATTGGTGGATATATCACAATTCATCTATATGGCGGATCAGATAGAATTGTTCAAGTCGGATACAAAACAGGATCGAATCTCTAACGCTGTGGATATTCTGAGAAAAAAATATAAGGATATCAATTTTACCCATAACTTTGGGGATGCCCATGTTTCATATCATTCTATTTGAGCCGGAAATTCCACCCAATACAGGGAACATCATCCGCTTGTCCGTCAATACTGGTTTTGAACTTCATTTAATCAAACCATTGGGATTTTCACTGGATGAGAAAAGTCTGAAGCGTGCTGGCATGGATTATATGAAACGAACGGACTTTAATGTATGGGAATCTTTGGATGACTGTTTAAATCAACTTTCTCCAAAGTCGGTTTATTCTGTCACCACAAAGGGCACGATCAATTATACAAACCCAAAATATAAAAGGGGCGATGCATTTCTTTTTGGTCCTGAGAGCCGAGGTTTACCGAAAGAAATCAGAGAAAAATATATATCCATCTTTATGCCCATGCGAAAATCTGGGCGGAGTTTAAATCTGGCCAATGCAGTGGCGGTGGTGGCCTACGAAGCCTGGCGGCAATTAGAATTTAAATAATCTGATTTGCCACATCATTGCCGATGGAAATGGATGCGGTGAGCCCCGGCGATTCAACACCAATTAAATTGACCCATCCCGGAAATCCTTTTTCCGTTTCATGAGAGATGTAGAAATCAGGCATGGGGTTGTCATCTGTCCATATTTTCGGGCGGATGCCTGCATAATCCGGGGATAAATGGTCTTTTTCCAATCCTTTAATATACCGTTTGCCTTCATTATAAAATTGATCTAAGAGAATAGATTTTACATGATAATCTTCTGTTCTCCCATCCACCCAATGGGCGCTAGGCCCCAGTTTTACGGTCTGGGTTTCGTCAAAACTTAAATGGATACCCAATGAACCATGGGCCTTGTCCGGGAGGGGATAGATTAAATGGTTAAACGCATTCCGCCATTGAGATGCCAGTTTATAATAACACCCTTTCGAAAATCTTAAAGAAGGGAAATTGCCTCCCATCATTTGGGCAATGAGATCACTTTCCAATCCGGATGCATTGATGACCCAACTGCATTCAACCTGTTCAATTTCACCATCGGCATTCTCAATATCTAAAATATATCCGTTGCTGGCAGCGTTGGCACCAACCACACGGGATTTAAATAAATAATCATGATCACTACTTTGAGAAATGCGGTAAAACGCCGTCATAAGTTCGTGGGCAGAAATGATCCCCGTACATTCCACATGAAGTGCAAAGTCCGCCTCAATGTGGGGTTCCATTTTTTGAATATCCTGCTGCTTGATAATATTGATATTTGGAACGTCATTGGCCAACCCATTTTGATAAAGCGAATTCAATTCAGCCTCTTGGTGACTGTGCCCGACCACAAGCTTTCCACAGGGATTATGCCACACATTTTCCATTTTACAAAAATCGTAGAGTAGGTCCCGTCCTTCAGTACAGTATTTTGCTTTCAGCGAATGGGGATCATAATATATCCCAGAATGAATCACTTCACTGTTCCGGCTGGAAATGCCCCTGCCGTAAGATTCTTCTTTTTCGATGACAAGAACAGATTTATTCGTCTGTTCTGCTAGAGCTCGAGCTATAGAAAGACCAATTACCCCAGCACCGATGATGACAGTATCAAACATAGGTTATTGAGAGAGTGCTTTTAATTTTTCCCCTGTATAAATGCCCGTATTGTGCCCATCCTTCCAAAACGGGCGGATACCATAATATCCCACAGGCTGGATGCCGCTCACTTGAAAGCTGAGAGCAGTCAATTTTTGTTCCGGACCTTTATATAGATTCCCAAGCGCATCTGTTTCGCCTTCACACGAAGCACAGGGGCAACGTTCCCGTAGTACCTGCAATGGTACCATGGTTTCAGATTGATCTGAAAATGATACCAATAAAAGGTCATTTACTATTTCAAAATTTTTAATGGCAAGTTCACCACTCATATATCAAGTCCTTCTTTCATACCTTCTAATTTGAATCACTTTAAAGATACGAGTAAATCCATTTATCATGTTGTAGTTTTAGATATGAAAAAATTAATACTCATCTCTTTTTATCTGATGGTCACTATTTTAAGTGCCCAGAAAAATCGACCCAGGGATATAGGACTTGAGATTGGTCTCTTTAAAACTGGGAAATGGAATGCCATCACCGATGTGGCCGGCGTAGAAGTAGGCCATGAAACAATTATTCAAGGGGATAGCGTCCGGACTGGTGTGACTATCATTAAACCCCATGGTGGAAATTTATTCAATGATAAAGTAATTGGCGCCGTCCATGTGACCAATGGGTTTGGGAAGGCGCTTGGCTTTACCCAAGTGGAAGAATTAGGCACCATCGAAACACCGATTGGCCTTACGAATACATTGAATATATTTCTCGTAGCCAATGCTATTGTGGATTATATGATATCAGAAAATCCTAATATTCGATCTGTCAACCCTGTTGTGGGTGAGACTAATGACAGCGGCCTTAATGATATCCGCGGACGCCATGTAAACAAGAATCATGTTTTCTCTGCGATCAGAAATGCAAAAACCGGACCTGTTGCTGAAGGCTCAGTGGGCGCCGGAACCGGCACAAGGGCATTGGGATTCAAAGGAGGAATCGGTACTGCTTCCCGCGTCCTTCCTAGAGAGGCAGGCGGATATACAATAGGTGTATTGGCTCAAACCAATTTTGGCGGATCATTAATGGTCAACGGCGCACCTGTAGGGCGTGAGCTAAAAAAATCACCATTCGCATCCCAAATTCCATATGAT
>CEVA01054380.1_pt1 | contig 21076 bp, 21 predicted proteins | sample 361521 | NCBI WGS metagenome assembly CEVA01 (sample SAMEA2622823, study PRJEB7988) | marine metagenome | isolation source: saline water (ENVO:00002010), including
CTTCGATCCGCTCGGCTGGAGCGGGTGCTTGAGTGGTATCTTGCCGTTCTTTACTAATGCAAGGCAGGCAATGCCAGCCGTTGCGTACTTCAAAGCATGCTCCAACATTGTGTTCTCTGTCATTGATTCCCTCTGTATATCTCATACTTTGCAAGATGGTTGGCGATGTTAAAGATTTCAGATGGCATCAACGGTGGCTCGTTATATTGTTTGTTGTAGTCAAACAGTTTGAATATAACTTCGTTGTGATTTAGTCCCATCGAAACATACTTAGCAGCAACGCGTGTTGTTGTGGAGTTCCTGTCACCAGTAGTGTTCGGGCGTTCCCACCATCGGTTGATAGTCATTGGCGTTCCTCCCACTCAGCCAGCCGACATGAATAGCAGTAGCCGTACTCCCGGTAATCGCCCGGCTCCATTGAGCCGTTGCAAATAGGACATATAAGTGCTGTCATTGATTCTCTCTCTCTCTGGATTTAGGTGTGTGATCTGCCTGCTAGGGCAGAGTAGTAGTGTAACAAAATTGCTAGGGGCATGCGTTTCTGATTAGAAACATTCCTGCAATCGCAACAAGTAAAGCTGTGAGTGTCATTACAAAAGTAATTCTGGCATGGATCAGTTCAGATTTTCGTACCCAAACCTGCTGTGTTTTCTTGAACCTCTCAGGTGTTTTGTTAGTCATTGGTTTTATCCTGCTTTACCCACACGCCGTATTGTTTTGGTGAGTTCTTTGCGTGTATCGCACCTCGGCATCGTGTACACACATCATCGACACCGCTCACTGAGCGGTAGGTCTACTCGCACTTCATGCACACCATTGTGTATTTGTAGTCGTACTTGGATGAATGTGTCACTTGATTCTCCTGCTTGTAGTTGCCCACTTAGTGATCGGCTCAACAATCTCATGTTCGACAATGCTCTTCAGGTTGATAAAGCCGAAGTAGTTATCGACGGCTTCGTTGAGTGTGATCTGCATAGCGTCGGTGTCGATTGCTTGCTGCTCGTCTGTCCAATCAACGTAGTCGAGTAACCGCTCGATGTCTGCCTTGTATACGGCTGCTATTTGAGGCTTCTGTTTATAGATTTTGCCTTCGTAATAACTGTAGTCTCTTCCGTCGAGCCAATTGAGTTGGTCTATTACGTCCGTCATACGCATGTGATTCTCCTATTCCTCTGTCTCTTCTATTGCGCTGAGTATTTGGTTGGCTAACTTTCTCGCCTCGTCCTTGTCTCTGAGAAACAGAGAGATTTCTGACCCGGTAGGTCGGACTGATACTGTGTAGTGCTGGAAGTTATCGTCGTCTACTACGTGTTCCAGCGATAAATCTATGAGTGTGAACTTAGGGAACTGTTCTACTCGGACTTTCATGTTGATTCTCCTATTGATTTTCGTATCGAACGCTAACAATTTTGGTTGGGTTGCAGTGACTCGATAGCAAGTGTGCATGTGTGTCACCATCGTAGTCATCAGGCAATCCGTACTTGATGTACGGTGCATCCAGTGACGCATCGTACCCCTTGCAGGTCACATAAATTGTGAGTCCTAAGTCCATAAGTTGAAGCATTGTGTCGTTTGCCATGGTTGATTCTCCTCTGCTAGTTATTATATCACAGCTACTACTACCTGGGTTTCCAGTTTGTTTTGATCTCTGCGCCAGTCGGGAAGTGTCCCTCGTTTTCTAATTCCTCTAGCGCATCCAAGAGATTTATTTGATCCTCTTCGTTGTCGAACACGACCCGCATTGTTACTTCGTATGTGTATTCCATGATTGATTCTCTTTCTAAAGTGCTATTCGCTCTGAGTCTGCGTAGTTGTACAGGCTTTCAAGCAGTTCATCTGCCTTCTCAATCCGCTCATCCTCATCCATGTCGGCGGTGTCTTCGGCGAAGTGCTTGAACATATCACCCTCGATATCTTCCATGAACTCATCGAAGATCGAGTCGCCCGTCATCTGGGATGTCAGGTCTGAGATTAGTTTTGTTGCAGTCACCTCCTCATCCATCGTCTTATTTATCAGGTCAAAGTTTCGTATGTGTATCCAGCGCATGTTGATTCTCTCTCTTGTTTATTACTTCACCAGTTCAAGGTAGAACTCGGTGTCTATTTCTTTTAGTGTTCGGTACATATCAGTCGATCCCGGCATCAACTTGTTGTGCCAAACTTCGTACCGGGAGCCGTTCTTTTCAATAACGAACCCGGCATCGGTCATCTCTTGAAGCTTAGGGTTCTTAAACCGATGCCCGCTGTCGCCCGGCACAGTGGCGCGCCGTCGGTTTAGTTTGACAGTGCGGTATGGTTTCGCTAGGTCTATGTAAAGTGTGTCGGTCATGATTGATTCTCTTTCTAGGTGTCTGGTTTAGGCGGAGCCGATCCCGCCAGTCGGCTAGGTTATTTATGCAGCCTCCCCTAGTATCAGGTCGGCTGCCTTCTGTCCTTGCTGGGCTGCCATCACCACCATCTTCTTATCGTTCTTAAGTGCCTTCAGCCAACTCTGGATGTATGCGACCCGCTGTTCGCCTTCGATCTTGTTAGTTACCCCGGTCACGCCTCCGATGAATGCGTTGGACATCTCGGCTACGAGTTCCTCTTGTGCATAGACCGGATCACCGAATTTGACTCTCACTTTATTGTCCTTGCGGTTTAGTCTGGACTCGTGACCTGTCGAGTGCCCGCACTCGTGGAACAGTGTGGAGTAGTACGATTCCGCAGATCGGAACGTCTCTCGTGGTGGCATCGTGATCGAGTCCATTGCTGGCGTGTAGTACGCTTCCGATCCGGTCGCTAGCATGATGCCTTCACGTTCCAGATAGTCGTTCACGATCTCTTCAGCGACCTCGATAGGATCGAAATCATTCTCGATCCCGGCGGGCATCGGCTTGATGTCCAGCCCGTCGACCTGCTCGACGTTGAACACGTTGTAGTAGCGCATTAACATATATCGTGAGCATTTATTCTTACCGATGTTGTCGCATGGGGTTTTGCTCTTCTTAACCGGGCATGAACTCTGGTGATTGTAGCTCTGCATCCAGAGCGTTACGACCTGCGACTTCTCACCCTTGCGTACCTGTCCTCCCATCTTCTTAGCTTGATTGTAGGTGACCCAGCGAGTGTCAGAGTATCCTAGTTTCCACGCTATGAACTCCAGCCACATCTTGTTGAATCCTCGGTAAAGTTTCCCATGAATTGATCGGGCGGCGGTGTTACCTGCTGCCCATGGTTTCTCCCATGGAATGTGACCCTCTTCCAGAGCCTCGATTATTTGGTTGGTGATTTTGTCGTATGCGATGTCGAATTTTGACATTGGATTGATTCTCTCTCTGCTAGTTGTGATTGTTTACTTTCCGATTTTGCGTATCACATCGTGCATGTCACGCCATACCACCCATGTAGTCGCTTGCACAATGTGAACTGGTACATCCAGAATCTTTGCAGCTTCAGCGTAGGCATCTGCCACGATCTCGTAAGCACCTTTTCGCTGAAGCACCTTCTGCTGAATGTCAGTTTGTTTGGTTCCCATCCAGATCGAGAATGCGTGGCGATCAATGCATGCTGTCGAGTTTCCGACAGGGTCAATGATTGCTTCTGCGAACCTCTCAACTTTGGGACCTTTGAGCGCGCTCAATTCACCTGCTAGGCAACGGTTCGCCTTGTGGATATTTGCGCCGGATTGGAACCGGGTAAAACCAGTGGCGCAAACTTCAGATGCTGCGATCTGGTTAGTGATCCAATCGGTAACGGGTGACAATGCTGCGATTGCATACGCTACGTTTTCTACCGGGTACTCGTGGCGATCTGCTAACTCTTCAGCGAGGTGCCGCGCCATCCAATACCAGTTCTCACCGGCGATTTGCTGCGATTCGGTAGCGGATTCGTAAACATCAATGATGTTCTGCGTTGATCCTGTCATGATTTCTGCTAGTGGAATTGCCATGATTGATTCTCGTATTTCTGCTAGTTGGTTTTGGTTTAGTCGTTATAGATAGGCGTCATAGTGGCGAATAGGTCGCCGTCATAACTTCCGACAATCTCGACCCGGTGCGTGATTCTCTTTAGATCACCATCAACGAATAGGTCGGCGCGTACTTTCTCGGCGACCGCTTCCGCTGCTGCTAGTGCGTCGCTATTGTCAGTTGCATACGTTGACGGAACCGTCGCGGAATACTGGTAGTATTCACCATCCTTAAGTGTTGCCTTGTATCGTGAGCCTCTGAAGTTTGTTGGACCTAGGAATTTGATTTTGATTAGCTGCATGATTGATTCTCGTATTTCTGCTAGTTGTTGAGAGTAAATAACCCCTCACTAATAGAGGCAAGCCGTGAAGCTTGCCCCTATTCATTAGATGCTATTGATTCTCGTATTCTCGCTATTGTTTGCGATCTTGTGTGATTGCGATATGTATTTTTGCCCTTTTTGATTGTGGGCGAAACCGTTGCATTTAATCAGGATGACCGCTGAAAAGGTAGCTGTAACACTCTGCAATATGCCGTTGTCTCTCGGGTTGTCTGGTGTCATCTCTAGAGCGATTGATCCAGCCTATCGAGTGAACGATTGATCCGTGCTATGAGATCGACTGTTACTAAAGAATCTCTATTAAGTTGTGGTTAAACCGTACCACTTCCCAATAGTAGTAGCAAGTATTTCTACACGGTAACGGGTAGTTTTTCGAGCAATTTTGAACATTGCCCTAAGTTAACAAGTCTATACCTAAATCACACACAGAGCGTACAGAAGTGGTAGTGGTAGTAAAGCACATTCACACTACCTGTACGGGCTGTGCATTTTGCCCTAAAATCCTCGCCTCTCTCGTGAGTAGGTGCTACTACGCCACAGATAAGCGCAGAGAGACGCTGGAGCGTGAAAAGGTGTTTATGGTCACAAATCCTTCGCGCGCGCATGTGTCCGCTCATCTGTGAAATACTTCACAAGTCTATTTTGGGGCATATATTCCACATTTTGGGCACTTTGCAAAAGGCGTATTTCTGCCTATATCGTGAAACTTTTCACAATGTTAGATCGCCTATCGTGATTTATTTCACAATGTCCATTCGGTAGATCGTGAATTGTTTCACAAGCCCGCTCATCTCTCGCAGAACGTTGGTTCTATGGCATATTGTGAATCGTTTCACAAAGTCCAACATTTTGCCCGCTGTGTGGGGGGTGGGGCGGTGTGTGTGGGGTGGTGTGGCGCTGGCTGGGAGGGGGGTGTGCTGTTGGGGTTGTGCTGGGTGCGATGTTAGGTACCCCTCTGACGGTTTGAAATTGCAAAAGTTGCCTACCCTGTTGTTGTAGAATCGCCATTGTGGAGTCCCGTTACTGTATTTTTTGGTGCTGTTACGTTGCCGTTACACTTTGAAGTGGGTAAGTTGAACTAGGATTTGGTTACCTGTAACGGGTGTAACGGTTATGTAACGGTATATGTAACGCTACTGCCGTTACACACCCCTCCCCTTAAGGGGAGAGGGGGTATGTGTAACGTCTAGGTATTGGTAGGGTGTTTTATATGTATTGTCAGTGTCATTGTCTTTGTGATCGTAAGAGTTCTACTGGTGTATTTTGTTGGGTTTGTCATTTGCGAGCGTTGCGTGAAGTGGGTTGTGGTTATTTGCGAGAGCAGTTGCGGATGGATTTGTAAATTTGTAATTGGTTATACTTTGTGGAAGCTGTTGTTGCTGGCGTATCCGGGGTGCTTTCTCTACTCGGTTTCCTCGTCAGGTTTCCATGCAGGTGTTTAGTTGGTACGGCTAGCATCTTTTAGATGGCAGCTTTTCAGGCTTCCTGTGTAGTTCCTCCAATTGCTACACGGGAAGTTTGTAATTTGGGGGGGTAAAAAGCCGAGCTTGCCCAGCAATCTGAACTGAATGTTACGGATGTTACCGATGTTACGACCGAGAGAGGTAGCGTAGCGACTAGGAGTTTCTACGACATGTTGTTATCTGAGGATCGCAAGGCGTTATTGTCAGCAGCGGGCTATGAAACGTGGGTAGAGCAGGACGAGATACTTGACCACAAGGCTCGAATAAAGCTGGTAGCTGGTGGAGAACGTGCTGGTAAGAGTTTCTTGGGCGCATTGTCGATTATCAACCGCTTGGATGAGTTTGAGAGTGGTGATATATGTTGGTTGGTTGCTAGGGATTACGAGAGAACTCGTGCTGAGTGGAACTATTTGTCGGAAATCCTGACTAAGTTGGGGTTTTTGATAAAGCAGACCAAACGCATTGACCCCGGAGAGATGTCTGTGGCGTGTGGTACTAGCGAAAAGCCCGGCGTTTTTACGATCAAGACTAAATCTGCCCAAGATCACAGAAGTCTCGCCATGGAAGCACCAAGAATGGTAGTTGCCTGCGAAGCATCACAGATTGACTACGAAAGTTTCCTGCGATTGAGGGGCAGAATTGCAGAAAAACGTGGGTATTTGTTCCTAGAGGGAACATTTGAGATGTCGTTGGGTTGGTATCCGTCCCAATGGGAGTCTTGGCAGTTTTATAACCCCGACGATGACGCTATATCTTTCTCATTGCCCTCTTGGACCAACAATGTTGTCTACCCTAACGGCAGAGAAGACGAAGAAATCCTGTCACTAGAACGATTACACTCCGAAGACTGGTTCAATGAACGTGTTGCTGGTAAACCTGCCCCACCAAAAGGGCTTGTCCACAACATGTTCGATATATCAACCCACGTATCAGACAAAGCAGAGTACATCGAAGAAGAACCCGTCCATCTTTGGGTTGACCCCGGCTATTCTCAGGTCACAAAATCAGCATATGCGGTAGTAGCAGTACAGATTATCGGCAGTCAGGTCAGAATTATTGACGAAATCTACGAAAGAGAAAAGATCACAGAGGAAATTATTGAGATATGCCAGATGCGCCCGTGGTGGAAGGACGTTCAACAGGGAGTAATCGACATCGCAGCGCACAATATGGGCGAATCAAGACCTGTTGATACTTGGCTTGAGAAGGCTCAACTGTATATGCAGTCAGAACGTGTCGGCATTATGGACGGTATCGAAAGATTCAACACGTTCCTGAAAGAAAACCCCTCAACAAAACAACCAAATCTTATAATCAACCACAAAGCTAGGGGCTTGATCTCCGAATTAGGGGGCTGTGCTAACCCGTTTGATGACCAGATTCATGTCTATACGTGGCGCACAGACAAAGACAATAATGTAATCGGAAGGCAGCCTAGAGACGCTTTCAATCACAGCGTCAAAGCAGTAACCTACGGATTAGTTGTAAACTTTGGATATGCGCGAGCAGCAGGTGCAACGAAGATTATTACGGTAAATAGGTGGTAACGTGGCAAAAATTGATGACCTAATCTCCCAGATAGAAGATGTTTGGGAGTCGCCCGGTTTCCGTACCAGAAGAACTCGCATGGAAAGCGATTACGGTCTGTATCGTATGAATCCATACGAAGCAGGCAACGGTTATCAAAGCTATACGTCTAACGCCCCTAAAATTCTTGCGGATAAGATCATGTCTTATCTGTCAAACGCCCAGATGTCGGTACGAGTTCCGCTCAGTTCTGAGGTTGATGACCGTACTCCCGGAACACTAAAAGAAAAGTTCGTTATCGGCGCGCTGAATCTTGCTGATGAACGCATGCAAAGATACGGGCAGCCATCTGTCAGAGAACAGTTAGCCTTTTATGTAACCCTGCGTGGATGGTATGCAGGGCGCGCCATGCTAAACAAACACGAAGATGGCTCTACCTATGTTGATATAACACCCTTTGACCCGCTTCATGTTTGCTACGAGATGGATGACAAAGGCATTGTTTGGCTTGCACACAAAACCAAACGCTCTGCCTCGTCCGTAAAAAACACATTCAACGTAGATGTTGAGCCTCTAATTGAGGGAGAAACATCTTCAGGCGTAACTGTTTGGGATTATTACTCAAGAACAGAAAACGCGGTTCTGATTTCTGGCGACAAAGACCAACTCAAATACGGCAAGCGTCTTACAAAACACAATGTCGTTGACATGAACGGGAACCCATGCGCTCCTGTTTTCCTTGGCGCAGTAGGTCCTGCTCCTTGGGTTCAAGACGATCTGTCAGGTGATGACACCGCTAGGGATTATGGAGAATCTATTTTCTCCGCAAACCGCACCCTTTACGAAGATTACAACTTTGCAATGAGTGCCTATAAGACACTTGTTCGGCGCGCTGTAAGGCGACCATACAAGATTGTTTCCCCGGATGGAACGACAACTCTTGATACTGATCCGTGGCAGGATGGGTCAGAGGTTCCACTGCCCGCAGGAACTGACATAAAACTCATGGAAGAAGTCACAATGCCTCTTGACACCGGGGCATTTGTGGCTCTGATTTCAGGAGAGTTGCAGCGTGGTGGACTATCGAACGTAAGCTATGGTGAATTGCCGTTTGCGATCTCAGGGTTTGCAGCAAAGATATTGCAGGAAGGCTCTGCTCATCAGATCGAACCCAGAGTAAAAGGCATAACTGCCTGCTATAAACAGATTGCTGAAATTGTTTCAATGCAATATGAGTCAGGTGGTTACAGTCCACTAGAAGTAAGAGGTCGCCATAACGACATTGCTAGCTACTTTAACCAAGAGATAAAGCCCGCCGACCTTGAAGGAGCAGGGGCTATTGATATCAGCTTTGGTGTACGCATGCCACAGGACGAGCCTCAGCTTGTAACGATGGCACAGATGATGCGTGAAGGTACAAAGCCACTTGCCCCAGATGAATGGATTTGGGAGAATATCTTACAAATCAATGATGTAGATCAATTCCGTAATTCAATTTCAGCACAACAAGCGCAAGTAACAGAACCAAAAGCTTTGTTGCTTACGTTGATAGAAGGTCTAATGCAAACAGGTGAGCAAGAAAAAGCCTTGATTTATGTAGACCTTCTGCGGAAAACATTGAAGCAAGACCAGCAAGAAGAAGCTGCTCAAGACTTGCAGTTCCAGCAGCTACTAAACTCTGTTGGCATGGGTGCTTCACAAGCACCACCGGGGGCTGCGCCACAGCCTCAACCCCAAAATCCGGGTGCAACAGGAAGAAGCCCTATAGATGTATCTGGTGGGATAATATCTTCACAGATGCAGGGCTTTGAACGAACAGGTGACCCCCAACAGGCTCCGCCCGGAACACCGGGTGGGGCAGGACCAAGAGTTAATCCTCTAGGAAATATGTAATGGCAAAATATAATGTCCCGATAACTTTAGGGGACGGAGAAGTTATTAACGTCTCTGTAGATGCAGATAATATTGCAGAAGCAAGACGAAAGGCTCTTGTCGGCGAAGAAACAGGAGCAACAGCAGGCACTCCAGTTCTTGCTCCTGAGCCTAGTTCCTCTTCCTTGACTCCAACAGGTTTTAGAGAAAGACGCCCCGGCGAAAGTGCTACTGACTATCTTCGGTACAGGCAAGGACTCCCTCCCCTAGATTCACCTAGTTCGCTAACCGTAGAAGACCTAAACCCTGATCTTTACGACGCAGGTTCTTCTACGTATGTCGAGCCGCAGAATTTTACTAATTTTGTATCAAAACTAGCCCCTTTTGCCGGGGGTGAAGAAGGTATGCCAGACATGGCTATACCACAGTATGGCGAACCTGAGAAACCCTTAGAAGACCTAACCCTAGAAGAACTCAAGAAGATAAACCCTGATATTTTTGACCCTCAATCTTCTACGTTTGTTCCTCCCACAGATGGAGCCAACCAAGTAGAGAAAAACGAAGTAGAAGAAGTCGTTGATCCTTTAGAAGTCGTTGGAGATTCGCTACCATTCAATCTAAGCGACCAAGATTTATTTAACATATCTTCCGATGCTGGCTATCAGCGCGCTTTTGGTAACGTATTTGGCGATGACATAACAAGTCGTGGACCTCTGTCAGGGTATTTTGACAGGCAAAGGCAGGGGCTTACTAATGCGTTTCGCGCAAAATCACTTGTTGATTATCTGAATGATTTTGCGCTAGATCAAGAGATGGTAAACGCAGGATTACAAGGTCCGACCCGTCACAATTACACTTCAACGACAGGAAGACTACCTGATGGCACAGTAGGTGCTGTGGGTCCGGATGCTTTTGATCCAACTGCGCCAGTTGCTTTCCCCGGTTCAAATCCTTTACAAAACCAGTTTGTTCCTCAATCAGGGACGTTTGAAAGCTTTCTAAGGGAACGTCAAGCTGATCCAAGAGGATTGAACTCTGCGTATGCTAACGCTTTGCAAAATTACCAAACGCTAAGAGGGCTTTCAGCAAGCCAAGCCCCTGAATCGTTATCGTATTTGTTTTCGCCAACACAATATGGCGATGTACAAAATGCTTTTGGCATGTTAGAAGCTGCTCAAAGGGGTAAATATTCACCACTCGTTAGTAGCTTGTTTAGAACTCCAAGTTTTGAAAAAGCGTTTGGGGATTACACTCTTGCTTCACAAGATCGTGCAAAACAAGGACTTGGGGCACAAAACTTCTTTGACTTTGCCGCTCCAAGTTTTGGACTCTAATGGCAATCAATCCTACATTCGCAGGCTTTCTTGAAGAAGAACCACGCGCTGCTTTCTTTGGAACGCTTGGGCAAAAAGGAATGCTTGATTCTCCTAGCAGGAGAAAGCGCGCTGAAGATATTTACTCAGGGGCAATGACTGAGTTTTACGGGAAGCTTGGAGAACAAATTCTTGGCGGTGAACAACCAACGATGACATTCTCTAGTTTCCTTCAAGACTTTCCGTTTACAGATCGGTTCGCCCAGCTAGGCAGGCAGTACAGTCAGCAAAGTAGGTACAGCCCCCGTACTAGATTCCTGTATTACTAATGACTCAATCTTTTACAGATTTTGTTTCAAGAGGGCAGCAAAGTCTTTACCAATCTCCGCAAAATGAAATAGCTAAATTATTAGCACAGGTAAAGCAGGGCGGTAGCAACGGTCAAATCGCCCTTAGAAAATTGCGTTCTATTCCGGGCGGGATAGAAGCTTTACAAGCTGACTCTAGACTTCGCAACATCTACGGTGCGCCCCCTGCGCCTTCTGCGCCTTCTGCCCGACCGCAAGTAGCGCAGCCTACACAGGCTGTAGATGTTCAGCCCCCGGCTCCTCCCAGAAGCACGAATCTCATAGGGCAGACAATAGGACGATATATTGGACCTGTTGCAAGAGAAGTAGGCAGAGGCACGGGTGCATTCGGAAGGTGGGTATCAGGAACCTCTCAATCTGTTGTCGGGACTCCGGGGGAGGTGCGCGACCCTTTGACTGGCGAGACTTTCAATGCGATTGAAAACCTGCAAAAAGGACCACAAGGACTTCCCACAGCAGAAGAGATATATAAACAGGTTGAAGAAACAGGAGATGATCTCAGAACAGACTATAAGGGTAATCCTCGCCCACAGGCAGAGCAGGATCTTTATATAGTAAAAAAGCAGCTTGAGTCGATAGGACATGATACTACTATCCCCGGCAGAACTGTTGAAGAACAAGTAGAAAAGGCAAGAATACGTTTGCAATCTGCATTCGATGTCAGTCCAACGACAGGACAAACAAGAGGAGAGCAAGCAATTAGAGGTGGCTCAAACACTGCTGTTCTTTTACAGATTTTCCCCGGTCTTCCCCTTACGACAGCGTTTGGGATGGGTGAACTTTTAGGAGGACTTATTGTTGGACAGGGTGCAAGAAAAATCTCCGAGGCAACCGGAATAGGTGATCCTGCACAATTTGAAAAGTGGGGTACTTTAGGTGGGTCGTTCTTAGGGATGACTCCTAAAAATCCTGCAAGTGTATTAAGGCAAGCAGATGAACTTGCAGGGCTGAGAGCCGCAGGTCGTCCAATACAGGGTGCACCCGGATTGAAGTCAACGCTAGGATTAGATTTGGCTGGTGATGAATTAAGCCAGATCGCCAGAGCTGGTCAGGCTATAGGTAGACCTGTTATTTCAAAGGTTCGTAAAGTAACTGCTCCAGCAGTAACAAGAGCAGCCAATCCTATTGTAAGGCAGATGCAAAAGACCGCATCTGAAATGGAAGGCTTAGACCTTAGAGCAATAGGTGATGACAAGCCAGTCCCCGCAGCAGAACGAAGACAGCTTAAGGGTGTAAATGAAGGGCAGATCGAACTTGCAAGAGGAATTTCTGTACCAATAGATGATCCCCGAATAGCCCCTAGTTCCGTTCAGTCAAGGCAAACTTTCCACCACATAGCTCCAGCGGGAACCAGTATTCGGTACGAAACAAGAGCGGGCGGCACAAGGCGTGGAGTAATTGGGTCTAACGGAGAGATTATTCCTGTTTCAAATAACTCCCCGTTAGTGGGTCGCTTGAACATCAATATGATTGAAGGTTCGCGCCAACAGGGTCTTGAGGCTGAAAACCTACGTAAGCTAATACAAGAACAAACGCAACAGCAAGAAGAATTTGCTCAATCTTCTTTTGGAAAGTCTTGGAATGAACTTAGTGCCGATCAGCGGGTGGTTTTAAGGGAGTCTCCCGAACTAAAAGAAACCGATGATCTTATTGCTGAACTTTCTGAAGTAGTTAGTCTTCGTCAAGAACAAATAGATTCAAACAAAGCTTTTCTTGATATAGAGGATGCTCATACCAGCACCGACCTTGGAAAAATTTCTCGTGGTAAGCGTACTTTTATTGATCGAATAAGACTTGAAGTTTCTAAAGGAAAGCTTGATCCAGAAGTTGGAAGCACAGCAGATGCTTTTGTGCGCTCTCTTCCAGATGAACTACTGAAGACACTTGGAACATCATTCTTTAAGTTATTTCTTGATGACCCAAGAATACTTGCAGGCTACCCTGCTGGCACAACAAGCGTTGGCTCTCCGATTGTTTCAGGCAGGGTTACAGGCTGGTATGACTCCGGTAATGCTCTTCTAAATATTCCAGTCAATATCTTAAAGTCATCAAACTTTGAACATCAATTACGGGTTATTCCGCACGAAGTGGCTCACCACCTAATGCAGTTTGTTCCCAAAAAAGATTTGGCGGTACTGGAGAAGGTTTACAAACGAAATCTTAGGCTAGAAAAAATAAAAGATTTAAGTGGGCGTAGGATAGTTCTTACAAGAAAAGGATTTGTTACAAACCCACGAGAGTATCGGTATGAAAGTTTTCCTGAATACTTTGCGGAAGTAATAGCAGACAAGGTTGTAAGAGATACTTTTGAAAAAAGCCTAAACTCTAACGCAGAAAGAATGGCTTTCGCGAAAGTTATGGATGTAGTAAAGCAGCTTGCTATTGCTGCGTACAACTTACTAATTCGCAACGGAAAGGGAGACGAAGCAGAGCGCATATACCGGAATCTTATTCTTGGAGAATATTCTCCCGCTGTAAAAAACAGAATGCTGGGCAGGTCTAAAGTTGCGGGACAGGCAGACGCTGCTGCTAGGGGGGCTGGGGGAGTTGAGGGTACGCTTGATGAGTTCTACCCTCTTGTGGGAGATACCGTAGACGGGAGAACAACAAGCACTAAAGTTGATAATTTCGATTCTGTAAGTTCTACATACTCCTCCTTTGAAGAAGTTCCGGGTATTAGAGAAATGGACTTGCGTCCATGGGGTGATGAAGGGGGATTTGTAACTCGTTCTGACATTGAGCAGGTAGATGAGTTAGCTAAAGCGATTCGTGAAAGCAACCATATTGACCCTGTCATTATTGGGGTTGGTAAAAATGGTGAGCCAGTCGTTATCGAGGGCGCACATCGTATCGCTGCTATGCAGAAATTAGGTGCTAACTCAATTCCTGTGAAATTGGTCGTAGACACCACAGATGCGTCGTTAGATGAAGTGGCAACAGCAATACGGGGTACAGAAGAAGCATGGAAAGGACGTACTGCCCTTGTTGATCCACCAACCACTCCAGCTAGACAACTACCAATGGGGCTAGTTGGCGATCAGCAGCAGCGTGGAATAGAAGTTGCGGGCAGAGCATATAGTGCAGCAGAAAGAAAACGTCTTACTCCTAATGTAGTGAGGCAAGCACAAGGAGACTTCTTTTGGGAAAGCAAGCTAGCCGACCCTGTAGATAACACCGTAGATGTTGCGAAGTCTGCTGAACTAACCCCTGATGTTGCAGGAGATTTGCCTCCTATTATTCCAAAGCCTCCCGTAGCAGAAGGTGCATTTAGTACGCCTATAGGCAATGGCAAAAACAGACCGTTCTTAGAGTCTCTTCAGGACACTGAAATTCAGTACAACGTAGCTTTTGCTGACAATCTTTTCCGAAAAATTGGTGAAGCCCTCAGTCCTATTTCAAAATACTTTGACCCTAGTTTGGCAGCCCCTGAATCTTCAATCGGCAAACGACTTGTAATTGTTCTTGCAAACTTAATGGAAGAGGGAAGAGTAAAAGCAGATCGTGCTTATACTTACATTAGTAGGCTGGGGACTAGAGAATCTATCTTCGGACCAGTAGACGAACAGTTCAAGTTTACTGAAGGACCATTTGCTGGGCGAAGCCTAAACGACATTGTTGAAAACAGAGCCGACCCTGACGTAATAAGACTGCTTGAAGAAATAAAACTTAAAGAAATAAATAGTGAAACAGGACAACCGTTTACAGCATTAGATTATGTAACTCGTTTGGCTGAATTAGATGAAGCTGGGTCTAGTTTTGCTCGTTCTTATGGAGCAGAAGTAGGGTTTTCTCCAGAAGATAAAGTTTTATTTGCTTCAAGAAAAGTCTATGGAAAATTAGATTCAGAAGGCAATGTTACACAAATTGCATTTGATTCCGGGGATTTTCCTAGTGGCTTTGTAAAAGGACAACTTGAAGAAGCTAGAGTTTATGAAACAGCTAGGGAAGCTGAGGCTGAAGGTTTTATTCTTATTCCATACGATGAGACGGTAAAACTAAAAATCGCTGCGGTGTACAGATTAGCTGCTGAAGAGTCAGTTTCTAAATACGTTTTTGACAATTATGAATTTAAAAAGATTCCAGCTTCTAAAAGAAGTTTTGAGGAAAAACAACACGAGTTATTCAGAGGCGTTGTTGGAACTTCTCAGGATGCCAGAGCATTAGCTGATGACTTCAAAAAAGCACAAGCTGCTCACCTGAAAAAAGCCCCTGAATCGGCACTGGCACGAGCCGCTCAAGGCTACATACAACTTGGTCGGTCTTACGAATTAGCAGGAGATGCTAGCTTATTTACGATTCAACTTCTTTTTGCAATTATGCGGGACCTCTACTATCCAGTTTATAAAGGAAGAGTTTCTATTCCGGGTATGTTAGGAATGAAGACTGGTAAGCAATTTGCAAAAGATTTTGTAATTGGACTAGGCAGCCCTGAGAGAGTTCGGCGTATGTCTGCTGCGACAATAGATGATGCAAGAAATAAGCTTGCAGGCAGTAGAGTTATCATGTTCCAGATGCCGGGGGATCGTACTGAAATCCTTGAAGGTGTTGGCAAAGTAGAACAAATAAGTAACTGGCTAGAAGGCACTGCAAGAAGCATTCCAGTTATAGGTCGCGCAATAGCCCCTATTGCAAAAACGCTGACATTCCCCGTTAGGCGTTTTGCAGACGCTGCCGCAGAAGCGTTTGGGGCAACGCAGAATATGGCAGCCCTTCATTTATGGGATGCCTTTAGCCCTCTTGCAAAAAAAGCAGACGGGTCTTTTGATCCAAAAAAATTACAAGATGTAGAAGATACGATTAATAGTCTACGGGGATTGTCATCTAGTGCCCGCCTTGGAATTTCACCACAACAACGATGGTGGGAAAGCATGGTTTTGCTTGCTCCTCGTTACAGAAAGGCTGTTCTAAACCTGTACAAAAATGCCATGCAAGGTGGCGTTAGGGGGGATGTTGCTCGCCAAAGTCTTATTTCAGGCTTTGTCGGTCTACACCTAACATTTGCTGCATTGTTAATTGCCAAAAATAAATCTGAAGGAAAAAAGTGGGATAAAGATTTACAAGAGTCTTTGACTCCGGGCAGTAGTAAATATTTTGTAGTCCAAGCGGGTGATGCGGTATTAGGCTTTGGGGGCAAAACTCTTTCTGATATTCGGTTTATGGCAAAAATGCTAGACCCTAACAGGTCTTCAGAGCAGCACCTGACTGACATTGGAAGATGGGTGCGTGGTCAAACTTCATTCCTAGGTCAAGATGTTTTTACTGGCGTACAAGGTAGAACTTTTGAAGGCGACCCTGTTGCTCCTTGGGCAAGGAAACAGCTAGGTCAAGACCAAGGCGGGTGGCTTTCAGCAGGTGAATGGCTGCCAAATCTTGGTAAATACCTTGCCAAGAAAACAATGTTTATTTGGATGCAAGAAGCTGCTCTTGGTTCGTCTAGTGTTGAAACAAAACTCAAAGTGGGGGGTGTTGAGTTTATTGGAGGTAGGGCTTACGAAGCAGGTAAGCCGCAATTATTTGACGAAAAAGCAAATGAATTTTTTGGCAAGCCGTATGCTGAACTAAATATGCTAGAGCGTCATCAACTAAAAACAAGTTCTGATGTAGCTGAACAGTTGTATGAATATGATTTGTTATCAGCTAAACGTGGCAACGCATATGCTGCCTACATTGTTACTAATAATGCTGCAAGAAATGACACTCAAAGAAGAACAAAAACAGCATTAGATGAGTTCGTAAAAAACATGCTTGATCCTGAACAAGTTCATACGATACGAGAAAACGGTACTCGTGGACATTTTAATGGTGTTTATTCGATACTAAGTAACCTTAGAACAGCAGTAAGAGATGCTGAAGATGAACAATACATATCAATGAAGGAGTACCGAAAAAACAACGGCATAAACAATTATGTTGGAAAAGAACCAACTAATGATTTTGACCGAATGTTAAACGCTTGGTACGACCTGTACGAAAAGTATGAAAAACCTGCCGGAGGACTTCAGTGGGATGAATACAATGACCGTACAGGCGCAAAAGTCCCCGGTTTGGAATCAGCGCAAGAAGCTTTTATAAAGAATCTGTCACCGCAACTGGCGGCTGATTTGAAAACATGGCGCGAAAGATATGCTGAGGTTCCGGGTGTTCAAGAAATTTTAGACCTTCCTTTTACAAAACGCATTGATAAAAATGGGAAAGAAGTTAGTTTGAGATATGGGTATCTCAATAATGCAATTTGGAATGTAATCCAAAACGAAGCAGGCTATTCTTCCAAAGACTATGCCTCTGCCGCTAGAGGCAATTATGGTCCGGGTGAACCGCAATCTTATAAAGGGCAGCCACAGCCTCCGCCTTTATCTATATATGGCAAGCCTATTATTAAGCAGCCTGCTGGAGAACTTGCTCAATAAGTAGGGGCTACCTTATTATTTGAAAACCTAAACAAGAAAGTGTGCCATCTAACGGTGTCATATTTTGGAGAGAAAACATGGTTACTGAGACAAACGATCAAGGAACAGAATCTACGGTAGAAGTTACCGAAATTCCGCTGAAAATTGACGAAAGCGTAGAGGCTCCTGCCCCGGCAGAAACGCCTGCTCCAGACCCCGTTGATGATTTAGCAAAACCGGATGACTCATCTATTGAGGTTCCTCCTGCTCCTGAGCCTCAAGCCAACACTGAAACAGAACTAGAACCCACTCGCGCGCCAAGTGAAGAGTTACGCAAGTACCAATCTGCTACTGATAAACGAATAGCAGAAATGGAAACGCAACTAGAAAATGAAAGAGCAGCGCGCCAGAGAGCCGAGCAACTTCAGAACTCTTCTACCTTAGAAGCTGAGGTGAATGAGTATGGTCGGCAACTAGCCCAGAGATTTTTAGATCAAGGGTTGGATGAGCAAACTTCTATACAGATGGCTCAACAGCAGACTGCTTTTGCAAAAGAAGCGTACCTTGCAAAACAGCGGGCGGATCAGGTTATTAATAACTCCAAGCAAATGCAGAACGAGTTGAACACTCGTACTCAGCTTGCTAAAGCGTATGAGTTATCAACTCAATATGGTGTTTCATATGCTGAGTTACAAGACCTGCCTGACCCTGCAACTATGGAAAAGCATGCAAAAGCTTTGGCAACAATTAAAAAGTTGGAAGGCAGGGTGCAACAAGTTACTCCTGCTCAAAGCTTGAACAGTGCAAACCCGGCAGCAGATGTGGCTCCTACTAATTCTGAAGACGTTTTAGATAGATATAACGCAGGTGACCCTGCGATAACTACAGAGATGGCAAAGATGGCTTCTAAGAAGTTAGGCTTTTCTATCTTTGATTGAGGTAAATAAAGATGGCTAGCGTACAAACAAGTACAACTGGCAATCTCCAAAATATGTCTCGTATCATGCTTGCACAGGCACGATACACAGAAGAGCATAACGCCCCCTTGGTTGACCTTGTTGAAAAGTTCAAACTAGGTAAAGGCGAGTACAAGCTGGAGATTCCAAAAGTTGCCCAGATGGATGCCGAAGACCTTGTAGAAGGTCAGGACATGATCGACAGTGAGGACATTGATGTCTCAACTGTTACGGCAACAACTGCTGAAGTTGGATTGAAAGTAATTATTACTGACACTCTTCTTCGCCAGAACAACGAAGACGTTTACAAAATCATTGGTCGCCAGATGGGTGACGCTATGGCTCGTAAGAAGGACACAGACATCATTGCTCTGTTCCCTTCTTTGAATGGCGGAACTGCTTTTGGTGCTGATGATAAAAACCTAAACTTGGCAAATGCTTCTGCAATTATTGCAAATGCAAAGTCAGGTAAGTTTGGAAGTGACCTCTTTGTAGTTCACCACCCTAATGCAATCTGGAACCTTGCAACTGACATTGGAAACACTCTGGCAACTTACCCGCTGCCTGATGCTTTCAACAAGCCAGCAGTAAAAGACTATTACTCTGGAGTCAAGCTTTCAGGTGTTCCGTTCTTTGAGGATGGAAACATTGCCAAGATCGGCACAACCGATTCAGGCTACGGTGTTATTGCTGACCGATCCGCTATGGGTCACTTGTCCGCAAGTGGTCGCTCAGAAGAGCGTGAGCGAGATGCTTCGCTTCGTGCCTTTGAAGTTGTTGTAACTGAAGACTATGCAGTCTTTGAGGTTGATGACACCAAGGGTGCTGCTTCTCGTTACGAAATTGGTGACCCAGTTACTAACAACAGCTAAATAGAGGGGGCTTTTAATAATGGTTTCTAGGCAAAGTAGGATTGAAATGTCCGTAGGTGGGGTAAAGAAAATCTCACTATGGAAGATGGCAGTAATTGAAGGAGAGGAAGTTTGGGAGGAACATCCTAATCTTCCAAAAACTTATCTTCAGACCTACTTGAAAAGAGGCTTTGTTGAAAGCCCCCCTAAGCCTGAGCCAAAAGTGGAAGAAGTCGTAGAAGTAGTAAAAGAAAAACCTTCTACTTTTTCTGAAGCTGTGGCATCAGGTACACTAGGCACAGATGCTCCTTCTTTGAGAGTAAAGAAAAAAGCGGAGCAGTCTAAAAAGGTGTAACGATAGACCGAGCCTTTTAACATCGGACTATCGCAGGATTTACAAAGCCTGTAAAAACAATGAGGTAAATAGTTATGGCATTTCCAACCGTCGTTCAGGGTTCGCCCGGATACGACAAGACCGCCACTACAAGCCAGAAGCATCGTCTTGGAACAAAGATGACGTTTTCTGACGGGCGAGTTTTTTACTACTCTTACGCAGCGGAAGCAATCACTGCTGGCAAGCTGACGATGGGGTCGCAGACAGCTTCTGACCACATCAAAGACCTTGCTGTCGCTGAGGCTGCTGCTGCTGGAGCAAACCAGATCAAGCTAACCAACGGTGGCTCTACTGCTATCACAGGCAGTGGTAAGTACACAGGTAACTTTGGTACTCGTGGTGACTATGTAGATGGCTACGTTTTTATCAACGACGTAACTGGTGAAGGTCAGATTTTCCAAATCGCAGACCACAGTACGGCAGCTACTGGTGCAACATTGACCATTGATCTGTACGACAATGACACTGTTCAGACTGCGCTAACCACTTCTTCACAGGCAGGTATTCACAAGCCTGTTGGACATTCTGTAGAAGTTTGGGACGCAGATGACATTGATGGTCCAGCCTTGGGAGTACCAACCCACGACATCGCTTCAGGTGAATACTTCTGGAACCAGACAGCAGGACCAGCAGCCGTACTGACTGCCGGGACTCTTGTTCTTGGTAACGAAGCTTTCAGTTCTACTGACGGTGCTGTAGGTCCATCTGCTTCTGACAACTCAGCAGAGTGCAGAGTAGGAACGGTTCTCGCTGTTGGCGCGAACACTGAATACTCTTTGATTGACCTTCAGATCAGGGCATAAATTTAGAGGGGGCTAGCTTGGCGAAGCAGCAAATATGGTTACCTGTATCCGCAGGTAGAAAAGCAGGGCATCGTCAAGTTAGCCTCTCTAAAGAAGTTGAACGTGTAATCGGGCAACCATACGAAGAAACCTTTGATGTTGGGAGTGGGAAGAGTGTTTACATCCCCGGAGCGTCAAGGCTTGAAGGACACCAATTAGAGGAACTCCTTCACAAAGAGCGAGAAGTTGCTGACCAAGAAGCAAAAGCTTTTGCAAAGCAACAGTCAACCCATCCGGTTAGCAAGGAAAAACTAGACGATCTAAAGGGTGGTCTAAAGTCCATAGCTGACTGGAGAAGAAAGCGTAGATCAAACAAGTAGGTAAGTCGTGGCTGCATTTCAAAGCAGAACTAGAGAAGAAATTAGACGTTCTATTGCTGCAAATTTAGATCAGGCTCCAGCAAGTTCTGCGTCAGGTAATGGCAGCACCACAACCCTTCTTGATACAAGTTACATAGGTGGGGATGACGAGTTCAACGGAGGTTGGCTTGTCTTTACATCTGGAACCAATGACGGTCTTATCCGTCGAGTAACTGACTACGCTAGCAGCACAGGCACATTTACTTTCAAGCCTGCTGTTACAGCTTCCACTGCCACTAACGACACCTATGAATACTGGCGCGCTGAGTACCCGCCTGACCGAATCCATGAGTTTATCAATCAGTCGATAACTCAGAGGACACCTCGTGGTCTTGTTATCAACGAAGACATCTCTAACCACGGGCATATAAAAGATAGTCGTTACGACATTCCTTCAGCGATGGTAGCGGTAACACAGGTAGATTACCGTCATCATTTTTCTGGAGAACAGATTC
>CEVA01514508.1_pt1 | contig 21044 bp, 20 predicted proteins | sample 361521 | NCBI WGS metagenome assembly CEVA01 (sample SAMEA2622823, study PRJEB7988) | marine metagenome | isolation source: saline water (ENVO:00002010), including
TATAAAAGTTGTTTAAGTGCACAAATATAAAAGTTGTTTAAGTGCGCATTATAAAAAACTTTTTTAAAAGCTCGAAAGATTGATCCTTTGAATCCATGTCTTTTAATCGGCGCTGAACAACCCCGGCATTTTACTTTTTAGTCTTAAACAACTAACGACTAGCTTAATGCGTACTTAAACAACTTTTAATTTTTAAGCAAAAAGCTATCGACTCAATTGATAAAGTATGGACTACCCACGTATCTGTACCACTGAAATCTTATTTTTATTTTTTAGAGAGGTTCTTGGCTGCAGCGCCATATAAGCTAATCGAAGTGAATCTATCAACGTACAGCAGATCTTTGTTCTTTACGCATCGACTTGCATGGCACCCAAAATAGTGGGGATTTATATAATATAATAATATATTATATTGTTTTATGTAACATGTTGGTATAAAAAAACTAAAGATTCATTTCTGCCAAAAATTGGTCAGCTTTTCTCAGCGTTATACCGTCAAGACATTGCTCGTGCTTAATATATTGGACCACCTGAAAAGCAGGAAAATTATATTTTTTATGAAATTTTTTAAGCGGTTTTGAAACTGTTTCATCAGCGACTTTTACTTCAATGGCCGCCTTTACCGCCCCATTACACACAACCGCAAAATCTACCTCCTCCCCGTCTTTAGTACGCAGGTAGCAAAGTGTATAGGGGCAAGCCTCAATATACTTTTTGCGATGACAATGGTCCAAGAGGCTTAAAGCCACCAAATTTTCAAAACGTTGCCCCTTGTTTTCTGCGGGAATAAGCGCTGTATCGTAGAAATATATTTTTGGCTCTTTAAGCACACTGCGGGCAATATTTTTAGAAAAAGGTTGCACTCGAAAAAGCACATAAATCGCTTCTAGAATCTCGATATACTTTTTAACAGTGGTTGGTGACAGCGCTAAATCCTCGGCAAGGGACTTATAAGAAATGGGCGAGCCCACCCGGTGTCTTAAAAGCTCAAAAAGAAGGCGCATGCCTTTTAAGTTTTGAATGGTTTCGATTTCAAAAACATCTGTGCTTAAAAGACTTGAGGTGTACTGCAAACGCCATCGATCGGCTTCTCGGTCTTCTTCCTGAAGATAAGGTTCAGGGAAGCCCCCCCTTCTCAGCAAACGTTCAATGTCGAGTGGCTGACCACTGCTTTTTTGCTCAAAAGGGGTAAAAGGCATAAGGTGGTGGTGAAAGTAACGACCCGCTAAAGAGTCACCAACTTGATCATAGACTGATAAACGGGCGCTGCCTGTGACCAAAATGCGCATGGTCTGGGGCTTTGTATCGTAAACGCCTTTTAAATAATTTTTCCAGTCTGGCATTTTATGAATCTCATCAAAGATCAATAAATCAAGATCGGGGAGCCAAGACTGCTTTTTTATGAGCATTCGATCCTTAAGCGCGTCGTAATTTAAATACAAGGTTTTAGCGTAATGTTGAGCAATATCATGAGCCAACCATGTTTTACCCGCTTGACGTGGTCCAGATAATAGAACCATCTTTTTTTCTAAGTCTCGAAGAAGATGTGTTTTTATGAAGCGATTCATCTGACTATTTTTAAACATAATGGATAATAGTCAAGACTTTTTGTCATTATGCTGCACAATAGTCAATATTTTTGCCGATGGCATAGGGTAATAATCTGCCAAAATAGGGCAAAAAAAACCGCAAACTATTATATTATATAGTATTATTGTATTTTATTTTAGATTGCATTGTTTTTTGGGGTGTTTTGAGTGTCGTGTTTTTGGCTATTTTTACGAATAATTTCATTCGCATATTTTGGTCAAAAGTGCACACATTTTTCATCAATGAAATTGACACGTTTTTCTTGTGGATAAGTCAAGTTATCCACGCATAATCAGACGATGATTTACGCATAATCAGACGATGATTTACGCATAATCAGACGATAATTTACGCATAATCGGACGATGACACCCCACTCAACGCCTTACTGACAGCGCGTTTCCAAGGCCCCCTAGAAATACTAGAAATAACTAGAAATACTAGAAATATCCTCTCAAGCCTGTGGATATCTTTGCAAAAGCTGCAGATATCACACAAGGCTTACCGAGGAAAAAAACATCAATTTTAATTTTTCAAAAAACGTAAAAAAACCACCCCTGCAGAGGATCTTTTATGCTTCATGTATGATTTATCATTTTATTAAAAAAAGAAGCTGCAGCATGTGATTTTGGGCGATTAAATAGCATTTAGGATAAGGGGTGGATGCTAAAATTTAGTTTGTATCCTCTAAATCGCTCAAAAGATCCTTTTGACCTGGATGAAGAAGAAAGCCTGCTTCCGTATCCTGCAAGCGTACCTCTGGATACAAACTCACAATTTTTTTAAGTTGATGGCTAAACTTTCTCTTAAATTCATACCGTCCTTGCGGGGTATCACGATAGTTGCCACCAAACTGGATCTGTAGACTTTCGTAACTGATTTTAACAGGGCTTTTTAAGTAACTCAATCTGTAGGTGAGCCAAAAGTAAATATCTAAGGCTAAGCTGCTGCCCTTAAGCACATTGATGGCACGCAAATCAACAGGAACCGGTGCGTCACACAATTCTTTGAAAAAGGCTTCCCCTAACAAAACCTTTGATTTGAAAAGATCGACCTTGCTTGGATGTTCAGGGTCCCAAAAAATCATCGCCTTTTCAGCAATACTCATGTTGGTATGCACCCATTCACCTTTTTTTTTATCTTCGTAACCAAAGGAAATAACAGAGGAGAAGAGTAACTTAAGTTGCTGTTTAAAGCGGGAGAGGGTGCCCCAATGGCCGCCTGTCACATGCAGGCCAATTTTTTTCATGAAATCAGAAAGGCTGGCACCAAGAACAATTTCACGGTTTTTAGTGCGTACGGCTTCACTGGCAATCCACAGCAAAATAAGGCGCGGGTAAGTGCCGTAGGGCACGCCACCCAATTCTTCATTGCCTACAATCGACAGGCTAAAGTGGTTGCTTTTACGCTTATAGACATTGCCTTTAACCTTAGAATGGGGCATGGAGGCACTCACCATGGATCGACAGACAAAGCCCAATGGAATCGTACGATCAGCCATGATCTGTTGCGCTGTTTGCAGAATTTTTTCTTCAGTAGGGGTAAGGGGCGTTTCTGTCATTTAATTCATTTTACCCCATACTTTCTCGCTGTAAAAGCAGAGTTTAAAGGGAGGAGAACATGATAGTTAAAAATTAAATAACATTATATAAATTTATATAATATAAAATCTCTTCTAACCTCTTTATTTTCGAGAGGTGTTTTAGGTCAATTATCAACTGACCAGTCAGTAATATTTTTAAAAAGCCGATATCATAAAAGTTGAGGTTTTAAATATCTTTTAAGGATTTTCCCACCTCCGTTGATCTTCTTATTATGTTAAAGTTTCTTCTCATTTTCAACTAATCCAAACCTAACCTCAACAAAAAGGGAAGTGATGTATAAAACAATCTTTCTAGTATTGCTTGTGCTAGTCAACACCAGTATCACGGCAACAAAAGAAAGTGCCCATGAAGCCAACAGGGATAAGGGGCCGCTGAAGCCCAAAGAAAGTACGAACGTGAAAACACTTGTTATGCTTCATAACCCTAAAGTAGCAGGGCAGTCGCTCAGATCCTCTTTATCAGCAGCAACAGATGCTCATCTGATAAGTGCCTCTGACGGCAAGGATATAGGTCACGGCGATTTAAAACACTCTTATTTGCGCGCCCAAAAAGTATTAAAAAATGACCTTAAACAAGCAATTCCCTTTGTTTTTGTGAGAAATCCTTTTCAAAGGCTTCTAAGTGCTTTTTTTCATGTTTCTGAACGCGGTGAGATTCACCTTCAACATGCTTTACCTTCTGAACTGAAGATACAGTATATTAAACAATATCAAAAATATGGCTATAACTTTGAACAGTTCATGAAAGATGGCGCTTTTACTACCTCTTCACTGCCTCACTATAAACCACAAGTGACTTGGGTTCTGAACACTAAAAAAGAAAGATGTGTGAACTTTGTAGGCTACTTTGAAACGTTGTAGGAAGACTTTAGCACACTCTGCTCACTCGCTCAGGCTGGTGACGTAACGTTAAAGCACAGCAACAAAACAAAAACAAAGAAAATAGTCGCATGGCCCGCAGAAAATATTGCTAAGGTTCTCGATTTTTATCGCTTAGACTTTGAGACTTTTGGGTACAGTCACACTCCTGAAGAAATAACAGCAATCAGCCGTATGGCACTGTATGACGATAGCTTCACGTGTGTTCTTAAAAATGACGAAGTTGTTCGGGTTGAGAGTAAAGAGTAAATCCTACGACTAAGATTTAAAAGGCTCATTATCTCTTTTGAAAAAAGGGCAGAAGATCTATTCTGCCCTCAAGTTTTAGCACACAGGCTTTTTCCAAGCACTTTTGCGGAATTAGCTGCAAAAAGTTAAAGAAGGACGCAGGATGCTTGCGTGCTTTTCTCGTTTTCTTCAGCACTCGCTTCTTTTTCTGATGCCTCTGGTTCACTTTTATCAGGGCTAGACGCAGGTTCTTCTACAGCAGTAACAGCTGGGTTTTTAGATCTCTCAGCATCGGCTGACGCTGCCGCATAGGCACGAAAGTTAGAAACAAACAATGCAATTTCAGGCGTCGGATTTTGCATCAAGTGGGCATAACCAAGCTTTTCGATTAAAACATACATCTCTCCCAAAAAATTTGCTGAAACCTTAGAAGAAAAGCCATTCTTTTCTGAAAAGAAAGACCAGTTAGTTTTATTGCTGCTGCCAATAGAACAGTCAAGATCTGGTCGGCCGTGTTCATTTCTGACCGAGTGTTCAGCGCCCAGCAATAAAAGGACTGCTTGCAGTTTTTCCGCAAAATAATAAGGCGGGTTTTCGCCTTCTGTAGCGATGACGGTTTCTAAAGGGCACCCCATGTTTATGTAATGAAGTGCAAGAGGGGGATTTTTATAGTTACCACCCTTAGCCAAGTTTATAAGACTGGGCGAGTGATCAAGCAGTTGACAGATAACTTGAATACGGGTTGAGAAAGATTTAATCGGCCCCCCGTTGAATAAAGATTGTGGGTGACAAGCGAGCTGAAGCGGTGAGTAAATTTCTCTGTAACCCCAAATATCCGCCGAATCCTTAGTTAACGAATCTTCTGGCAGCAGCTTTAGCATTTCTTGTAGTTTATCTGTATCACCCCCAACAATCATGAGGCTAAGGGGCGTTATGTGAGGATATTTTGTCTCTGATACTTTAACAAAGTCACTTTCAACGGTTATGGCTTGCTCTTCCCCTGCTTTCTCTATGGTAAGGGGTGGATTATAGGTTTCTTGGGCACCAAAAAGGTTATAGGCTGTTTGCGTCTCCGTTGCAGCCGTGGCCTCACCGCCACTGTAAGCTAGAGTATATACAGCCGCTTGGTTCAAGGGCATGGTGGCTGCTTGCGCGTTACCCTTTGTAACCTCGGTTTGGTACTCGCTAAAAACAGTGTTGATAAGATCATCAAATGTTGCGGTTGCTGGCATTATCAGCAGTAAAGATAAGCTAAAGATCAAGTGTTTAATATTTTTTATCATGTGAATATACTTTGTTTATTTTAAGAGCAGCCTACACACCCTTTATAAAGAAATAAAGTTAAAGATGAAGCGTAAGGCTCAAGTGGCTAATCACTTTAAAAAAGAAGATTTTTTGTAAAGCGCGTTAAAACCTGATTCTTTTGACTGGAGCAGAAAAAGAAAAAAAGCATAAGTTTTTTCTAAGAGCGTATGGAAAGCGTACCGCTGTGAGTGAAGCATTGATTTTGTAACCCTGGCACGTGGCCGTGGCCCCCATAAGTATGAGAGCACAATTAGACAGAGGCGGCCCATTAAAAGCCGCTCTAATGGCTTTAGACAAAAACGCTCAGTGTTTCCTTGCCTCAGCAAAAACCCATTATAAAGCCAGGATAAAGCTAGAAAATAAAGTCACCAAGCAGCTTTTAGGCCCGGTACTTAAACGCCTAAACAGGCTTCTAGAAAGACTTGCTTAAAACCACAACTTCAAACGGTAAAGGCACCAGAAACTGCTGAAAACATACACGATTTTATGTCTGTGCCGCGTGGCTTGTACAACACTGGCGTCAGCAAGAGTTTCATCGATAGCGATATAGCCTTGCTCAACCATCTGAGCGTCAAACGCCGTAAAGAGCTTGGGTAACAGTTTCTTGTGCGTCAACCTCTCCCAGTGCGGCCAGATTGTTGGTGTTCGGCACTTAATAATGTAGCTCTAACCCCAACCGCTTGAGCTGCTATGGATCTAGCAGCAAACAAAACCAAATACCGCTGCCATGACACAAGAAGAGCCATCAAAAACAACCCCAAGGTTAAGTTACTCATCGAAGTGGTATTAAATCCGCTCAACAAAGCCTGCAACAACAAGATAAAAGGCAGTGTCAGCATAAGCGTAAAATGCCAATAGAGACTGAACCGTTGTTTCAAAAAGGACGGCCAGTGACGATGCACCAAAAGACCAACACACAACACATCGCCTGATCACCAAAGGCATTGTGCAAAACAAGGGGCAAATATCCCGTGGGACCAAGTCCAGAGCGATCGAGGATCTTCTTCAGGCGATAATCAAGACGCTGCCATCGCACGATGTGGTTGATTTGATCAAGAGCGCCCCTCTTTGGTGGCATCACCATCATGTCTAAGAAAGATCCTAAAGCCGTTGTTTTTCCTGGAGTTGTTCTCTCTCATTTTAATAAAATTTGACTTCTTTTTCAGATCTTTTATTTTATGCAGGTTTTGTCGCACCTGCTGGAGTAAAGCGAAAAAACTACAGAATCTATCTGTGGATTTGTGTGTGCTACGTTATTAGGTTGGAAAAGTTGTTGAAGACACAATTATTTTTTTGTTGTCCAAAGATTTATCCTTTTTAAAACATTCTAATGAGACTTCGAATCCTTTAAGGCTTGCATAAGCTGTTTTCATGGATTTAAACCCTAGAGCGGGTTTGATCAATCGCTTAAGCTTTCCATGATCTGATTCAATCCAGTTATTCAGATACTTGACTTGCTGGTGTACCATATCAGCAGGGCACTTTCCTTCTTCTTTAAACTGAGTAAGTGCAGCGCCATAGGGGGGCGCTTTATCCGTATTGATGCTTTTTGGATGAGCCCAGGATTTGACACTCTTCAACGCTTTTCTTAAGAATCGTTTAGCAGCTTGTGTATTGCGCGTAGCAGAAAGATAGAAATCAATGGTTCGACCTTGTTTATCGAGAGCTCGGTAAAGATAATCCCACTTCCCTTTGATCTTTACATAAGTCTCATCAACCCACCAACTAGCACCCATTGTAGGCTTCCAGTACTATCTCAACCGTTTTTCAATATCAGGTGCATATTCCTGAACCCACCTAAAGAGTTGAATGGTCCACTGTAATGCCTCTTCCCAACACCATTTCTTTTAAATCCCGATAGCTGATACCATACTTACAATACCATCTCACGCCTCCAAGAATAATCTCTCCTCGAAAATGTTTCCACTTGAAATCCCCCATTGAATTATTTCTTTCTTCAAATCCTTGATAGATCTTTTATAGCATAAATCTTCAGACGTGAGTTTTGCAACAGAGCCGATGATAGCTTTGGCTGTCTCCCAATTGATTGTGCATGAAGTCTATCGACAAAGATTCATTGAGCATTTCAGACACACACAGAGCCCCTGTTTTTTTCCTAACCAATCGCTTTTAGGTTTTATCCGTAAGTTCAGCCTAGCTATCGGCAGAGTTCTAGAACTAATACTTCCTTTGATCGACCTTTAATATCTTGATTATTTGAGTATGAGTATAGCATGATGATCTCGTATCAAATCTCCCCTTTTTTCTTGTAAAAGTTGTTTGATACTACTCTACCTGTTCCCCTCTTACTTCTTGGGGGCATTGCCTAAACAGCGTGATAAGGTGCCAGATCTCTTCCTTACGCTAAAATTATAAACACCAAGTCATAAAAATCTTACCTCATTTTATTAAAAGAGACGATTGGAATTGGGGCAGTATTGGCGTTACAGAACATCAAAAGACCTGAACGTCTCCATAATACGCCATCAGATCTAAAAAATAAGAGAGCTTGGATCTGTGTTGAGTGGATTGCGCAATTTCATAAAGAAGCTGCTCATTCATTCATGTGGTTTTGCTCTTCAGCCAAGAGAGCGTAGATGGCATGGCGGATCCATTTCGATTTGCTCACGCCGATTTTTTTGACATGTTGATCAAGGGTGTTCCACTCAAATTCCTTAAGAGGCAAGTTAATAGGACGCGAGAGCTCACTGCCCGCTGCAAACCTCGGCGCTTGAGCCGGAACCATGGGCCACTGACGAAAAGCCTGCGCTACTGCTGGCCCCTTTCGCTGCGAAGCGTCTTCTTTTTCGGTTTCAGCCTTATCAATAAATTTCTTAATCAGTTCATCTTTAGAAGGTCTATGGCGCATCTTTAAAAACCTCGTCATACAGTTTAGTCATTTCTTGTACCGCTTTGGGATCGCGGCGGCTTTTCATTTCAGTAACGCCCATGCCTTCGGCTACAGCTTTTCTAAAGGAGACCCGATAACCAATCTGAATGCCGGTATAGTTAAGGGAAGAGGCTTCGGCAAAGTCTGAAGCATCCTCACTCAAATGAATGCGCGGATTGGTATCGACTTTGTTTAAAAATGAGACAACGCGCAGCTTATCATTTAAAACAGTGACTTCTTCGTAAAGATTTTGAATTTGGGTAAGGGCCCACGCATCCAATTGGCTGGGCAGGAAGGGAACCACCAAAACATCGGCGGCCAGAAGAGCGCTTCTAAGGGTGGTGCTATCGCGCCCTCCAACATCGATAATAATGTCATCAAATTTGGGGGTAAGCTTGATAAGCTCGCTGTGGGTCGAACGACCGGTGAGGGCGGTACAGGTGAGCTCAGGTTGATGGCCTTCTTCGTCGCGAACGGCACAAAAGTCAGTGGCTGATTTTTGCGTGTCAGCATCTACCAGCAACACATCACTGGCGTTATGGGCCCGCATCAGCGCAAGATTGGTGGAAATGGTGGTCTTGCCCGTCCCACCTTTAATACTTGCAACAACAATAATCATAGTGTTTTAGAGTATATTATATAATTTAATATGGGACAATATAGTTTTTGAAGAGTAAGGTGGTAGTATTTTTCTAACAGAAAATCCACATACTTTTAAAATCTTCAAAGGTAAATAATCAAAGTTCAAATAGACTGAAAACTTCTTCCGCGTTTTTTGTAGATACAGTGTGTTTTTCGTTATTTGTTTGTATCAGTCTAAGCGTTCTGTTCTTCTTTATCTTAGAAAAAACTTTCTCTATAAAGTAGTTCTTATGTCTAAGGTCTTGTGGGTTTTTCCCCGTTATTATTGTTATTTGACTTTTTTCCTTTGCCAAGTTTTCTTCTGACTCTATTAGGGTGTCTAGTCTTGAGTGATGCCCCTCTCTGGAGGAAAGCGTGTGTCGGTCTAAATCAATTTGAGGGCAGTCAGAAAGTATACTTATGTTGTCCTGCTTTTTCTGTAAATCTATTCCATAAAGCAAAGCAGCAAATCCACCCATACTAAATCCATAAATATTTACCTTACTATAGTTATTGCTAATTTTTTCTAAGATATGACTAATAATATGGAACTTATTTTTGCCTGATAGAGGTGTTAAGTACCATGTTCTTGGTGCTGAAAAACCTAGATAGTCCATGTCTTTTGTAACGACACTCTTCAGCATTTCACCTCTGCTTCTGTAGGAAGAGAAAACAACAAATAGTGACTTTTTGCTGGAAGAGCCAATGTAAGTACATTGGAGTGATGAAAAGGGAATACTTTTAACTTCTCTTATAACTAATGGGAGTTGAGAATAAAAAAATTCTGATTCTTTTTTAACAAAAAAATTTTTTCCTACCCAAAAAAAGTTTTTGTTAAAAACAGCTTCAACGTTCATAAAAAAACCTGCTAATGCGTCATAATTTCTAGCCTGATAGCAAACATTAAACTTTGCATTAGAGATGAAATATATTTTTAAAAGTGAGAGTAGACTTGAGTTTACTTTTTTTAAAAGATTATTTCCATTTATGAGTAAATTATTTCTTTTAAGATGAAGACATGGCAATGTCTCTGTACGATTACTAAAAACAACAACGGGTAAGTCCGTATTCAAGTCATTAATCAGATCTTCATAGTGAAGAAGATAGTCTTCAAAATCTTCTTCCAGTATGTCAGCAACAATATAGCCTTTCTGTTTTATGTTTTCGATACACTGGGCAAGTAAAAGTCTATATTTTTCATTCAATTTAAATTTATTTGCAAAGCTTTTAACAAAGTGAATATAACGGTTTTGGTTGTTTTCATGAATATCCGACCAGTCAATCTCTGTACACATCGTAATATCGTGCTTAAAATCATCGGATTTACGGTTAAATAAGGAAATAGGTGTCTGTCTTAGGGAGGGGTTTTTAGCTCTTTGCGTATAGGTATGTTTAAAGAGCATATCTTTAGTCCATCCTTGTGGGCTAATAGTCAACTCCGGGTTAAGCTCTACAGCTTTCTTCAAATCCCTTAGATAGTTTCTTGGCTCTTGAAAAAAATGTTGGAACACATCTTCTTCGGTAACTTCTTGAGAGACATGACTGTTGTTCCAGTTTACAGCAAGCTTTAAATGATGTTTATCAGCAACTGCTGCTGCTAATAATGTTCCTATCAAACAGCAACCTAAACCATCTTCTCTTTGTAGCAGTAAGAACTTTTCATCTGGTGCTGCTAGAACCTCAGACATAGCAAAGGAAAAAAAAAATTAAAAGGATCTTCTTCATAAAATATATTCCGGTATTTTTTTTATAATCGTATCATACACGCTAAACGGTTAAAAAATACTTTTAACAAAATGAAAATTAAGCTCTTTCGTTTTTGGCCAGGGTAGTCGTAAACACAAGCTATTTTTTCTTTTTTATACTGCTTAATTTTTTTGTGCATATGGTCAATATTATTACTGTTACGCACTCTTCTATAGCCTGTCTTATGCCAAATATGAAACAAAAAAAGGTTTTTTTGGAAACACATTTCACCATACCTTTTAAGCTGAGATCGCCACCCGTAGTTAAAAATCATATTTTCATAGCGCATGCGAAGAAAGGAAAAAAAGAAAGCTGATTTTTTAAAAGCAGTATCTTTTAAGAGTAATCTAATGTATAGGTCGTGATCCTCCGCGCCCCATCCTTCAAAGATTTCATCATACTGTCCAACAGCAAAAAAATTCTTTTTATGGAGCAGAAGAGCCGACGAAACAGGGTAGTGATCGAATAATCTATCCGGTTTAGTGTGATAGACGTTTATCCAAAAAAGAGGATCTTTAGACATTCTAGTATCAATAATTTTTTCTGAATCTATCTGATTTAGAGAGAGAACAGGAAAGGTATAAAACCGTGTTTCTTTACTCAAAAACTCATTTATTGCTATGTCTTTTAAAAGATTTTTGTAAAATTTTTTTGGGGATAAAAGGTCAATGTCCTTAAAAAAGAGAAATTTACCTTTGGCTTTCTGAGCGCCTCTGTTTCTTGCAAGAGAAAGATTAAAGGGGCGTTCTTTTTTTTGGTTCGTATAGATAAACTGTACTTCACTTAATGTCTGAAGGTTTTGATATTTTTCTTTGTTTTCTAATAAGTCATGGATTGAGATAATTAACTCAATCGAAGAACTGAAAGGTTTTACTTCTTCTAAAGTTTGTTTAAGAAGACTTAAGTGATCTCTGTCACCATCAATCTTGAGGGGGATAATGATAGATAATATCATACATTTATATCTTTTATTGAATAGAGATACGTAGATTCTTTTAAACTTTTAAGCTTTGTATTGTTATAACCAAAGAAAGGGATGTTGTTTTTAAAAGCTGCTTCATAATCGTTAATTGAATCACCAACCAAAGCAGTTTGTAGAGGGTTAAGAGAAAACCTTTTAATTAGATCTAAAACAATCTCTGTTTTTGGCGTCGGAGAACCACGTATGGACTGGAAGTACTGACCAATATCAAAGTAATTACATAACTCTCTAAGATCTTTTTGGTCAGCACCAGAAGCAACAAAGATTTTCATCTTCTGATGATGAATTCTTATAAATTCAACAACTTCTTTGATAAGAAGAGATTTATCTTTCAAAAGTTTTAAAGATGTTTTGCTAAATTGTTCAGAGAGATCTTCTATAACGCTTTCTGAAACAGACTCACCTCGAACCACCTCAAAAAAGTATTTGAATTTGATGCCTCTCGAAATACCGCCATTTTTATGGTGAAAATCAAGTAGGGTATTCACTTCACTATTGGGATAATTTTCTAAAACTTTAGAAAATGTCTTCGTTTTTATGGAGACAGAATCTAAAATAACACCATCAAAGTCGAAGATAAGAGAGGAAATCAATTAATATCTCCCTAAAACTGTACAAGGAAGACCATCAGATTCTTCAATCATTAGAGGGATAACGTCGATAGAGATTGGTTTTTGCTGGGGAGTAACCTCTCTAAGATCCAAGTCTTCCAAAATGAGGATGGGAGAAGAAGGGTGTAAAAAACGCTTGTGTGCTTCTCTACCTAAAGGTCTGTTCTGGTAGCCAGAAAGTGAAATAGAATCAAAACCCAAAAGTCGCACTGATGGAAATTTCTCTCTCAAAAAGGGAGCAATATCACCGTGTATTCCTGGATTATTATTCCAATATTCTTCTGTTTCGCGTACATCGCAAAACCCCGTCTTTACTATTAGGCAGTCAAAATTTTCATCAGAAATCTCTCTTAAAGACTCAGTTATTTCTTCTTTTATTACAGTGTCCTTCAAATTTTTTTCTAAAAAAACGTAAAGTGGTTTTTTAAATAAGAAATAATCAATGTTGAAGTTCTTTATTTTTTGTCCATTTTGAAAAAAATGGTATGGAACATCTAAGTGTGTACCAGCATGCGCATTCATCTCAAAAGAAGAGGAATTACAGGTGCCCCCGCAATGCATATCCTTTTCTTTTTTTATCCTGAACCCCCTACTTCCACCATAACAAGGCATGTTTTCAGTTAAAGGATAAGAAAGAAGTTGTATATCTTTTGTCACGATTGATGATCTTTCTCTAGAACACTGTTAATACAGTCTTTTATTCCCTCACCAAAATCAACATAACTATCAAGGATGAATTTTCTGCAGTAATCTCTTTTAATTGTATAAGGAGTATATTGATAATGAAGTGATTTCTCTCCCGAGACGTACTTAATTTTAACAGGCTCACCTAATGTTTCTTCTATCATTAAAAATAAGTCCTTCCTCTTTATTTTTTCAGGACCTGTAATCAAGTAGGAACTGTTATAGAACTTGTCGTCATTAAGCAGAACTTTTATCGTTTGCATGACATCATTGACATGAATGTATTCTCTGATTTCCTCTCCATTGCCAATATGCGTTATCTCTTTGTCAGTAACAGCTCTTTTAATAAGGTTTAAAAGGGCATTATTGTGTGATGGTTGAGGGCCATAGACAGAACCCACTCTTAAGGTCAAATAATTAACGCCCATCTTTTTATGGTATTCCTCAATTATTTGCTCAGCACATCTTTTACTAATTCCATAAAATGAGCCTGAGTTGCTTGAGGCATAGACACTGCTAATGTATGCGTAGTTTTTAACCCTGTTGCTTACACAGGCTTCGAGAGCGTTAATGTTACCAACAATATTTGTTTGCAGCATCTGAGAAGCTTTTGACTGCGCATCATTAACGTTTGATATTCCTGCAAAATTTAAAAAAACGTCGCATTCTTCGGGAACACTCTCTTTTAGTGATAAAAAGTCAAGGGCATCTACTTTTTTAAATTCGAAAGAAGTATCTTTCAGATTTGAGTTAGATATATCTGCTGCAATGACATGAAAATCATCAGAAAAAAACTCACAAAAATATCTACCAAGAAATCCATTTGCACCCAAAACAAATGCTGTTTTTTTCATGTACTTTTCACCTTGTTTTTAAAGGTTCCTGTTAATTTAAAAGACCTTAACTCCTCAGCAACTTCTCTTTCCATCATGATCCTTGTTTCAAGGCTTGAACTACCAACGTGGGGTGTGAGAACAACATTTTTTAGTTGACACAAGGGTCCACCATAAGGCTCGTTGCAGAAAACATCTGTTGCATAAACAGCGTTTGGATTACTCGTTAAAAATTTTTCAATCAATTGTTCATTGACCAACGTTCCCCGTGCTGAATTAACAATGACAACATTATTTTTGAGTAAAGCGACTTCTTTATGACTGATAATAGGTTTTTGAGAAGACGCTGCAGCAAGAAATATTACATCTGATTCTTCTAAAAGAGCGTCTAAAGAGGTGTGTTGTGCATTAAAAACTATCTCATCGTTTGCTCTGATGATTGGATCATATATTTTTAAAGTTGGATTATAAGGCATTAAAAATTTTGCAATCAGCTGGCCTATTCGTCCAAATCCAACGATTCCAATTTTTGATCTATAGATTAGTCTTGTAAATTCTTTCTTCCACACACCCTGAACCGTTTGGCTGTGCAGGTAGGGTATTTTTTTAATAGCAGCGCTCATTAAAGAGACGGCATGTTCAGCTACTGAAAGGGCTGGGCTGTTTGGCGTGTAGGTGACCAGCACATTTTTATCTTTGGTAAGGCCAAAATCAATGTTATCAAGACCAACACCAAGCCGTATAATCGCTTTTAAACGACAGCATTTTTCATAGAGAGAAGATGAAATCTTTTCAGTCCCTGCAATATAAACTTCGGTGTCTTCAGGAATATCTTTTAAAATTTCATCCCCTGTAGCTTTACGGATATAACTGTTTAGCCGAATATCAAACCCCTCTTTTGTTAAGTCATAAAGAAGCGTTTCATCAAATTCACCAAATGGGTAGGGGGCAATGTAGACTTTCATTTTAGCTTCTTGTATTCTTCCTCTATCTTTTTTGACATGAACAGGAAATCAATGCTGAATGCTATAAAATTAAATCCCTGTCTCTCTTTTTCTGTAACATCAGCTGCGTCAGGGTTTATCACATGAAAACCCAACTTTTTTCCATACTTAAGAGTCGTTTTTTTTATTTTATCAACCGCTTCTTGCATTACTGGGCTATCAAAATCACCTGGGATACCCATTGAAGCAGAAAGGTCGTATGGCCCAATAATTATTCCATCAACGTGTGAGTTAGATACAATTTTATCAAGATGTTCTAAAGCCATTACATTTTCAATTTGGGCAATGAAAAGTTGGTTCTTTAATGACCATTCTCTGTAAGAAAAAAAGTCAAGCCCGTAACGTTGGGCTTTATGTAACCCTACACCACGTTTGCCCAGAGGAGAATAGTAGAGATAGTCAATGGTTTTTTCAACGTCCTCAAGTGTATTAACCTGGGGAACAATAATCCCTGAAGCGCCAGCATCCATAACTTTTTTAATCATCGTTTCATCAACATGAGAAACACGAACAAATACAGGCGTCTTTTTAGCATAAAAATGATGAATGATTTTAGAGGCACTCTCGACACTCGTGGGGGTGTGCTCAAGATCGATGGCAAACCAATCAAAATCAAACTGAGATAAAATATCCGCAGTTTCCAGGTTCGGAAGTGATATCCACGTGCCTCTTGTTTTATCTTTGTTTAAAAAAGCTTTTTTTGAAAAAAACATATTATAAAGTTACCTAAAGTATAAAAGAAGAAATTGCTTAGACTTATTTCACTGCTAGCGACAATGCTTCTGCGATCCTAAAATCTTCTTCTTCATCAATATCCGTTGATTCTAACTTATTTAAGATGTAATAGTAAGGCCGCTTTCCGATTCTTTTTTCATCACTCTCATAAAAAGATGTACGAGAAAAAATATAAAATGCAGAATTTTCAGTATAAAGGGGGGGTAAGTCTTGTGTTCTTAAGAGCTTATCAGGACTATGGTTAACTGGAGAAAAAGATTCATCATAAAAACGCTCCTGCAGTTTTGTTACTGAAACCACTGAGTCGTGTTGATCAATTTTATTGAAATAGCACTCTATTGCTTTATCAATAGTCTCTGATGATAAAAGAGGACTGGTTGCATGCACCTGTATAAAATTTTCTTCATCCTGAACTTTCTCTAGATCATACGCGATCACTTCATTCATAGAAACATGGTCGCCTCCAAGAGATTTTGGTCTGTTGTGAATATCTATTTGAGAACCCTCTAAATTGTTTTGAGATATGAAGTTTTTAGCCAAACTAACGATCTCATCGTCATCGGTGTTAATGATAATTTTAGAGATCAAGTGAGCCTTAACAAGAGAATTCAAGACATAATAGAAAAGAGGCTTTCCATTAAAAAAACGTATATTTTTTTTGGGAACGCGTTTTGAACCTGCTCGCATCGGAAGAAGTGCGATCATCTTTTTTACAGAACTCATGACAGACTAAGACTTTTCTTTCTCAAAAAGTGAATTATAGTTTGCTCTATCAAAGAGATCTAGCTTCCCCCCTTCTGTTGCATTAAAGATTTTTCTTCCCACACTTTCGTAAGCTAATTTAGCCATCTTGTAACAGCTTAGTACACGATCAAGTTTAGGATCTTTCCACGTTTTCCCTTTTCCAAAATAATCTTTATGAAAATGGTTAGGGTCATCCGTCGTTGATTTAATAATATCTCCTTTTTTCTCATGCTCTTTTGGAATGGTGTAATCAAAGTCCATTCCAATGAGATAGACCTCTGTAAAACCCATAAAAAAGGCAAGCTGTAAGTTTATAAAGGTTACCGACTGCCCGCAGTAAAGAACGTCAGAAGCATCAGTTGAAAATCTTGGCACACAGTAGTTGGGGCTTTTTTTCTCATAGAATCCCCTGTTCATATTAAAAAAATAGGTGTTTTCACTTTTGGGGTGAATACTCTTGTAAGTGTGCGGGAAAAACTTTGCTTCTTTAGGCACGTACTTGATGATTTCATCAAGGTTTTCTTTCATAACGGATGTATCTTCTACAACAAAAAACGAAGGCCTAAATCCTGTTTCTTTAGTTTTATAAAAAATACCATTTACGCCAAAAGAATACTCGTTGTTTAATAAAGAAAGGTCATGTTTGTTTAAAGATGGACCGTTACCTATGATAAAGCAACGTTTCCCAAAGTGTTTATTTAACAAATTTCCAATAGGTTTCGATTCTTTTTTCTTAAGAAGATTTTTTATAACACTTGTTACTTTCGATGAACTTGGATACGTGGATTCCAAATTTCTATAGCAAGAAAGATCAATAGAAATATTTTCTCTAATTCCTGTGTATGTGCTCCCTAACAGGTTTTTATAAGGAGGAATTGCGTTTATGTAATCTTTGCAATTAGGTTTTCTATATAGATAAGGATCAGAAACGAGACCAACGCGCTGCTGAGATATAGATACCATTCTTGCAACATCACAAAATTTAAAGTTTTTGTATATGTATTCATGAATGCCTATTTTTTTATCATAAACTGGGCCACGGTAGTGCTTTTTAAAGTGTTCAATTGCTAGTTTTGTTTTCTGTTTTTGACCCTTCCTAATATGATGAAACATATGCACATATACATAAGGTTGGTTAAACAAAACAGTCTCAGGGCATAAAGTCAGTATCATTGTATCAAAAGCGCGATCTTCGTATCCATAGCATCGATACTCCTCAAAACCACCTAAACTTAGAAACTTTTCTCTTTTTGCTATAAAAATTCCTCCCGAAATAGTCACAGGATTTTTAAGTTTTTCGTCACAAACACTTAAAAACTCTGTCTTTAGCAATCTAATTATTCTTTCTTTTTCTTCTTCATTAGTATAATAAATATTTTTATATGGGGAGACGTAGTCATATCTTAAATGGCATTGGATGATGCTATTCACAAAGTTTTTACCTGGCAAAATATCTGTGTCCATTAACACAACAACCTTGTTTTTAGAATGATGAGCACAAGCTACATTAAAACCCCAGCCCCTATTAAATTCTTCGGGGTTGTATAAAAAAACATGTTTGAAATTTAGTATGTTTGATAATTCAAGTTTGCTTAAAATAGGCTTTTCACCTTGTTCAACAACAATCACCTCAAAAAGACCATCAAAATATTTTTTTATGTAATTAAATATATAAAATAGACCCTTCTCGATATCTTCTCTACTCTCAGTATGAGAGAGAGATATATTAAAAATTAAACTTGCAAGGTGACTACTTCTACTTTTCGCCCAGGATAGAAAAGTTTTGTTTTTTTCGGGCGTGCATATCTCAGGATTAGTTATTTTTTTTAAATTTTCTACCAACTTAATATCCCCTTCTTTTTTTCAGGAAGAAATCCAGCCCTTTTTAATTGCTCTTCAGATATTTCGTCAAAAGAATTGAGTCTAAATATATCGTCATATTTAAATAATAAAGTATAGAAACCACTTTCTTTTTTCATGAAAATACCGTCTTGCTTTATACCTCTTGCTTCTAACATAGAGATAATTTTTGTAGAAATATTTAAGTGGTCACTTGTTTTTTCAAAAATTATTTTGTGAGTTACATTTCTTATACCGGTGTTTTTTAAGCTATTTTTCATAAGAATTTTGGCAATGTCGCTTAAAGAAGACCCAGTGGAGATAAGGTAGTTACACCTAGAAAGCGCAAAAATGTCTAACAGACACGTCGTGATTTCTTTAATTGAAATTTCACTTGTGATTTTCCCCGCAAGGTGCTTTGGACCAGTACCGTTTTTTGCAAAATTTCCTGACAACGCATAAGTTACAGCGTCTGTCGTTACGTGAAAGCCATCTCTTTTATGAACTTCCGGAAAAACCTTAAGCTTTTTCAAAGCATCATCAGTAACCTTATGAAACACAGGCGCTGAAAAAAAATCCTCAAATTTAATTCCAGGTGAGATAGTTGGGTTCCAATTAACTGAAATTAAAAATCCTTTTTTTTCTGAAAGTTCCATTAGTGAACACAGTTGTAAAACTCTTGCCCCAACACCTGACCAACCTCCGTGAGACACAAACATTTTTTTTGATCTAACTTCCTCGACTTCCTGATCAAATGTTGCGCTTAAATTGAAAAAAAAGATTAAAGAAAAAACAAAATAAATCCTAAACATAATTACAGCTTTCTAAATAACTCTCTACAACATCACCACGACGTCTATTTTCTATAAACTGTTTTATATTCACCTTTTCACTTTCTTCAAACATTTTTACAAACTCTAAAACTGTAACACCTTTTCCCGTGCCAATGTTTCTAATCTCTCTTGTGCCGCTTATCTTTTTCATTTTCTCTAACGCATCAAGATGCTTCTGAGATAGATCGCTTATGTGAATATAATCTCTGACGCAGGTACCGTCCCGTGTAGGATAATCATTGCCATAAATAGTGAAATGCTCTTTCTCACCGGATGCCACCCGTTCTAGTTCTGAATAAATGTTGCCAACAGGTGATTTTGGATTACTTTTGAGCTTTCCTGAGTTATGACATCCATAAGGATTAAAATAACGAAGAATACTATAGTTGAAACCTGGCCAGGATTTAGAAAAATCTTGAATGACTTTTTCTGCCATTAGTTTCGATTGACCGTAAGGGTTCACAGGATCACACGGCGTTGTTACCTTTATAGGCAACTCTTTTGGTTGCCCATAAACCGCAGCCGAAGAAGAAAAAACGAGATTTTTTATATCGTTTTCTTTCATTTTTTTTAATAGTGCTACTGTACCACCCACATTAACTTGATAGTAGCTCAGCGGATCCTCTAAAGATTCATCAACACTCTTGAGACCAGCTAAATGGATAACAGCGTGAATATCATGTTCCTTAAAAACAGTGTCGTATACTTTTTCTTCACAAACATCACCTTTATAAAATGAAATTTTATTTTTAGTAACATTTTCCAACTGGTTTAAAGTAGATTGATAACTGTTATGCAAATTATCCAATAAAATTGGCTCATAGGCACCATTTTCAATCATTCTTGCAGCAGTGTTAGAGGCAATATAACCCGTACCCCCTGTTAAAAGAACTTTTTTTAAAGTCATTAATCGTAAATTTTTCTTAGACCTACTATAATATTTTTGAAACGATTGTGAAACTTTAAACTTAAAAAAATCTGTATTTCCTTCTGTTAAAGTCTTCACATTTTTTATAGATAAATAATATGTATCCCAAAAATGAAGGTTTTTAGAACACATTAAAAAATGTTTTGTAAAAGCTAAAAAGACGTCAAAATATGTTCCACAACGTTGTTCCAATAAAATTGTTTTGCTAAAGTTAGCGACAAACCTTTTAGGAACAGATTTTATGCGCATTGGTTATGCCCGTGTATCAACGTTAGATCAAAACCCGGAACTGCAAATTGAGGCTCTTAAAGCGGCAGGTTGTGAACGCATTTTCACTGAAAAAATTTCGGGAGCCAAATTGCATCGAAAATGCTTACAAGATGCGCTCGCATACATGCGTCAAGGCGACACGCTTGTTGTTTGGAAATTATCTCGTTTAGCAAGGTCTATGTCACAAATTATTCAGACCGTTAAAACGCTTGAAGAGCAAGGTATTGGCCTAAAAGTTCTCACACAAAAAATAGACACAACAACACCAGAAGGTCGGCTTTTTTTTCACATGAATGCCGCTTTTGACCAGTTTCAACGTGAGATTATTGTTGAAAATACCAAAGCCGGCCTAGCGACAGCTCGTAGAAACGGACGCGTGGGTGGACGCCCTCTAACAATGTGTGAAAAGAAAATGCGCAGTGCAAAAGCGATGCTCAAAGACAAAGAAAACTATCCATTCATTTCCGATGTTATTAAAGCTTTGGGCGTAGGACGGACAACACTTTACCGACACTTTCCACCAGAAGAAATCCAAAAACTTCGCCCCTAAAAAACGACTTTTTAGATAGTCTGTCTCAGCCTTAAACGGCCACAGCCATACCGCAAGAAAGATAAAGACGCTAACTAACATAAAAAGTGTGATCCTGTCTTCTATAAAGCGTGCCTTCTTTTGGGCACAAATATAAAAGTTGTTTAAGTGCACAAATATAAAAGTTGTT
>CEVA01029289.1_pt1 | contig 21008 bp, 13 predicted proteins | sample 361521 | NCBI WGS metagenome assembly CEVA01 (sample SAMEA2622823, study PRJEB7988) | marine metagenome | isolation source: saline water (ENVO:00002010), including
AACCACCCAACCCGCTTTGCAGGCATCTATGCCGATGTGTTTCATTAACTTAATCTTTCCAAACGCTTACTTTTGTAGTCTCCATTGAAGCACGATTATTAGTCTTAAAGTAGTGAAGTATTCAACGATGATGAGTGGGTATCCAACGGATTCCAAAGTAAATGCCCAAAACGATACACGCGACAGTGGTAAAACCAGCAGGAGAGAAAATAGGCATCGCCACCAACAGCTGAGTATCATTACCGCCACTAGCCATAACTGCCCCTAACCCCATCAATGTACCAGCCAATAAGTGTCGTACAGCTTGGCGAAAAGAGAGCAATCGAAATTCAAATGAACGTGTCCATACTGCCGCTGTAACCATACCGACCAATAAACATAAGATTAAAATGAATCGCTCTTGTTCAGGCCAAAGATTGGAATCACCTGACCATAAAGCACCGCTCACCGATTTAAGTAGACCGCTTGGTGTCCAGTGCGGCTCATAGATAAATACTAAGCCGGCCATCAAACCAACACCTAACATCGACAACCATAGCTTGCGATTCTTAGCCCCCATAAAAAAACACGCCACGGCAATGGCTAGCGATGTGCTACCTAATATGAAATAACGAGTCTGCTCGCCAATCAAAAAAGCCTCTCCCTTTAGTTCCAGAGGCAAAATAGGGACAAACAGAAGCCAAGCAATAAACCAGCCCATAATGGTCACCAACATGACTGTTTCTCCCCGCGCCAATCGGCTCACAGTAGAAACACCGCACCCGCTGTTCGCTGCTGCGCCAATACCGAATAACACACCGCCACCCAACGAGAAAAAACTCGGCCAGAATCCAATAGTCGTACTTTGAGTTTCAGAAGTTAAACCCACAGACATGGATACCCAAGCGAGTGTACCACTCATCAAGATGGCCACTAGAAACATTGGCGATCCTTTTTGCGCTTTTTTTACTCCTCTCACCATACATAGCCCAGTGCTCTGAGCGAGATAACCAAGCAAAAAGATGCTAACTAAGGATAAGAAAAACAGCATTATCGGCTTCCCTCTTATGGTTGCTTTTACGACACCAGTTCGTTAAATATAGGTGATTACACAGCGTATAAAGGCATGTTATGTCGTATGAACTGATCAATTGGTACCAAACCAAACATGTCGATTACCTTGGCGAGAACCCAATAAGTCCACAATCTGAACGCCAGCTACAGCATCTACAAAGCGAGATAATTAGGCCACTTCAGACCCAGTTCGGCGAAGTACATATTACCTACGGCTACACCAGTCACTCTTTGCTTCGTTGGATATTGAAGCACAGCCCTGGTGACATGGCGCCAGATATTGACCAACACGCTTCCATGGAGCTCAACAGCAAAGGCAAGCGTATCTGCAAACGCGATGGCGCAGCCTGCGATTTCTATGTTGAAGGCTATGAAAACCGGATGGATGAAATCGCGAAATATATTTGCACTCACCTAGCGTTCGACCGCCTGTACTTTTATGGAAAGAACAAACCGATCCACATCAGCATCGGACCGGAAAACAGCCGATATGCACTGATTCGGCAAGCACGAAGTGATGGGCTTCGCGTAAATACGAAAAGTGCAAAAGGCAGCGCCACACAGACCTTATTCGATGACTTATAATCGAAAAAACATCTGAGAGGACAAGGAATGAACGAAGAACTGTTTGCTGAGTTGGTGGCACAAATCAAAGTGGGGAAACAATTGCCGGATGCCGTTTACCTTCATAGAGACGCCCTCAATGCCCTTCCGAACGTTCTCACTCAATTCATCCCTGCCGTGGCAAAAGCCGTTAGCTTAGAAGATGACAACTGGAACCTAGTTAAGCTATTCAAGAAAGAGTTCCGCTTATCCCTGCTTCACTACCCTGACTTTTACACCGATTCCTACCCTGCTTTAAAACAGAGCTTAAACGTCGACCTCTCTAAACTCAGCCATAAAATCATGAGCTACGAAGGCTCTGATAATCCTCCGATTTTGCACCGTAAAGAGACCATGATTCTGCCCGGCAGCGAATACTTCGAGCACTTCACCTCTTTAACACAAGAAGGAGAAAACGCAGGATTATATGAGAACAGTCGCCTGATTGGGTTTAAACGCTCTTGGGAGAACTTGATTGCACACCATGGCTACGAGCTTGTCGATGGCCGCCTGTTTCGTAGCTCTGCAATCTCACAAGTAGAAGACGCAGGCATAGACAGACACAGAACCGCGCTAGTAAGACATGAGTTGTCTGCACCTATGAAAACATTGGTAAAGCATGGTTACTTAGAGGGCTCCTACTCTATTTTCGACTACGGTTGCGGCCGAGGCGACGATTTACGAGAGCTTGAAGCGCATGGTTTAGATGTACTTGGTTGGGACCCGAACTTTCAACCGGATAACGACAAAGTTAATTCCAGCATCGTTAACTTAGGCTTTGTACTTAACGTTATTGAAGATCAAGATGAACGATTAGAAGCGCTATTAGGGGCTTGGGAGTTAGCCGAAAAATTCCTGGTGGTATCTGTGATGCTGGCGAACGAGAACTACATTGCGCAGTTCAAACCCTATAAAGATGGGGTGATCACATCTCGTAATACCTTTCAAAAATACTATGCGCAATCTGAGATAAAAACATACATTGAAAGAAGCCTTCAAGAAGACGCCATTACCGTCGCGCCCGGTATTTTCTATATATTCAAAGATAAACTCGAAGAGCAGCAATACCTACAGAGTAAGTACAAACGACATCACAAATGGCAACAACTGACTTCACCAGAACCTATCGAGGCAAAAGATAAAGCCAAGCTGCTTATCACTCAGCATCAAGATTTGTTCAACAGTTTTTGGAATACCAGCTTAGAACTAGGCCGAATTCCTGCCAACGACGAATTTGAACACTCCGACAAAATCCGAGAGCTAATCGGCTCACACAAAAAAGTGTTCAACTTGCTGCAAGAAATGTTCGATACCCAAGAGTTTGAGCAAGCGGAAAAGAGTAGAAAAGAAGACTTGTTACTGTACTTTGCGATGGGACTGTTTGAGAAAAGAAAGCCCTACACGCAGCAGCCAGAGCCACTAAAGCGCGATATCAAAGCGCTATTTGATGACTACAAAACTGCCATTAACCTGGCCGCTGAGCTGCTGTTCGCGATTGCCGACACCGACTTAATCCAGCAGCAATGCGAGAAAGCACATAACCAGTTACCAGCCAGCCTTTTGAACGAAGGACACTCACTGATTCTGCACCGAGACTTTATTGATGAGTTACCATTGCTGCTGCGAGTCTACGTAGGCGCGGGGCTACAAATGTATGGTGAACTGGATGAAGAGATAGACCTAATTAAAATTCATATCACATCCGGTAAGCTCACCCTAACCGCCTATGACGACTTTGAAAAATCGGTTCCTTTCTTAGTAGAGCGTATAAAAATCAAGATGGCAGAGCAAGACATCGACTTCTTCGATTACCTGAACGAAGAGCGCAGGCCACCTCTGCTGAATAAGCACCTCTACATGTCAACCGAACATGAGAACTACAAGAAACAACAGAGCTTCGACAAACGATTGGCGAAGCTCATGGAGTTTGAATCAAGTGAAGAAACGCAAATGATGAGAGCAGAATTTGAAGTGCTTTTAGGTAAACACAACAAAGAAATCAAAGGGTTTACATTGATTTCCTCAACCAAATAGGAAATCAACTATAAATAAGGTCCGCATCAAAGTCATAAATTTCAACTTGTTGCTTTTGAATACCAATACCTTTCTCAATAATTGTTTCTGCTAATTGCTCACCATCAATTAGAACAATAGGAACACAACCAGGCTTGAATGAAACCTCTTGGGCTTCTTTGGTAAAGCTACTCGTCGTTATAAAAATTCCTTGCTCGTACTCACCGGTAATATCACCTCGAAACTGAGAAACATCCGGGCGGCCAACTTTGTTGTTTTCAGCGTATCGCTTACATTGAGCTGCCACTCGCATCTCTGCGATACCGATCTTCAAAGCCCCTTTGACATCTATTCCACCATCCCGACCAACAGAAGTGACATGCATGCTTTTGAAGCCATACCTATTCAAAAACAACTCACTAAACTCTTCAAATTCACTTGGGGACAGAGCTCTTAAGTAAAAGAGGATTTCAGCTTTACACTTCTCTTTTTGTTGCGCTGCCAACTCAAAAATTTGCTCAGAACAATCGTCACTTTGAATTTCTTCGGGAGAAGGTTCTTTAATTTCATAGCCTATTGAAAATTTACGGTACTCTTCCAAAAGTTCATACTTACCATTTGTATGTTTGTAGAAATACCTTTCAGCATTCATTTTTGTGAACGCTTTATTCTTAGTGTGCTTATCCATAGTCACTCGAAGAACTTCAATCGGCTTCTTTGCCCCAAAAACATATAGCTGATTACCAACAATCGTTTCATACACTTCAGACGCTGTTGCTGGCTTTTGAAGAGAATTTAATGCCGCTATAGCAGCCTCATAAATTTTCATTTAACTTACAGATATTGTTTGATTTTTTCTACTATTGCACCCAATGGTAACTCTTTTGTTTGATAACACCAAGACATACGGATCGCACTATCAATACGTTCTTCATTTAACCCCATAGCTGTTAAAACATGGCTAGGAGTGTAACTTGATGAAGTACAAGCCGAGCCATTTGAAACTGCCGCAATACCTTTCAAAGCCACCATAGCAGCTTCAGAATTAACTTCGGGTATAGAGAAATTAAGTACATGAGGAGCCGTATTTTGCCCATTAACTTCTATCCCAATCTCAGAAAAAGCACTTAAAGCTTTATCTTTCAAAGATTGGCAGTGTTGCAACCACATTTCTGAGTTTTTCAATGCTAAAGCACATGCTTCACCTAAACCAGCAATCAAAGCAACTGGCAATGTACCAGGTCTTAAGCCTCGCTCCTGACCACCGCCGTGCATCAACGGTTGTAATGGAACCTTTTTAAAGCCTCGGCGCCTAACAATAAGAGCCCCAATACCTTTCGGGCCATACAACTTATGACCACTTACACTCATCATATCAACACGGCTATGTTTTAGAGGTTCACTGTACTTCCCAAAACCTTGTGCAGCGTCCACATGGAAATATGCAGTGTGGTTTTCTAAAACTTCACAATACCCGGAAATGTCCTGAATAGAGCCAGTTTCATTGTTGACATGCATAATGCTCACTAAACAAGTATCGTCTCTCAAGGACTCTGCTAATGACTCTTTCGTTATCAGTCCAGATTCATCGCAATCTAAATAGGTAACATCGAACCCTTCTTTTTCAAGAACTTCAAATGGTTCTAAAACCGCTTTATGCTCAATTTTAGTGGTTATGATGTGTTTTTTGTTTTGACTATTTGCCCATGACTTCAGACCTAAAATAGCAATGTTATTGCTTTCAGTTGCACCACTAGTGAAAATCACCTCATTCTTCCCAGCTCCAACAACATCCGCTACTTGCTGCCTTGCTAACTCAGTAGCTTGCTTTGCCCTTACACCAAATTCATGAGTTCGACTTCCTGCATTGCCGTACTCCTCAAACATATATTTACTAACAATTTCAGCGACCTCTGGTGCCATTGGAGTTGTTGCGTTGCAGTCTAGATATGTAGTCATTGGAAAGCCTTAACAAATTGGGAGACATTGGAAACTGAGTAGCGTATAGTACACGCCATTGTTCGTACGAACAAATCACACTGTTCGTAAAAACACCAATAAATAGATAGTAATATGACTGATGTAATTTCGGGAACTTCATTCCCAGCCATAAAAGGCATACAAGCAGATACTGAATTCTACACGGTGATGTGCCCCCTAAAAAGGCTTAAGCGCATATTTACATTTGATGAAAGTACACTCCCAGTAAATGAGCGCGCTCAAAGGATATTAAACCCGGAACGAATCCCTGAAATAAGCAACTATATCCTTGAGAACCGAGATAGTTATGTATTTTCAGCTTTAACTGCATGCATTGACGGTGAAACAGATTTTGTTCCAATCGGGTCTGGTAAGCATCAACAGAAAATCGGTACGTTAACTATTGATGACGATGCTGAAGTTTACATTACCGACGGTCAGCACCGTAACGCCGCAATCCAAGAAGCTTTGAAGCAAGATCCGTCGCTTGGTGAAGAGAATATTTCAGTTGTATTCTTTGTTGGAAAATCTTTACCTGAGAGACAAAAAATCTTTAAAGATCTGAACTTATACCCTGTAAAGACAGATAGCTCTCTAAGTATTACCTACGATGGTAAGCCAGATGCACTTCTTTCCAAAAATGTTGTTTTCGAAAGCAAAGTGCTTTCCAAGTTAATACATATGGAGAACAGCAACTTAGGAAAGCGTTCTAAAAAACTAGTCAGCCACAGTGCGTTAAACAAAGCGACGAAAGAGCTCTTCGATGTCATTGACGAGAATACATACCAAGAGCAAGCGGTTATAGCGCGCGAGTTTTGGGAACATTTGGTCGATATGATACCTGCGTGGCAACTAGTCTATAAAGAGCAAGTCTCTGGGGGGGAAGTAAGAGAAGAGTCCATTCATGCATACTCCGTTACTTTCCAAGCATTAGGCATCGTAGGTAATTGGCTACTAAAGCACGACCCTTCATGGAAAAAGACAACCAAAGCGCTCAAAGATATTGATTGGTCACGAAGTAACAAAAAAGACTGGGAAGGTCGATGTGTTATCAATGGTGCAATGAGGAACTCCTCCGTTGCTATGAAGCTGACAGCAAATAGGATCAAGCACTATCTATCTATACCTCTAAGCTCGAAAGAAAAAGCTGAAGAAGACAAATTCAACCAAGCGAAGCGAAACAAGTAAGCCTCCGGGTAAATTAAATTATGACAGTAAATACTCAACAAGCACGTTATTCAGCATTTAACGAGCTTGGGTTCAAAGAAACAATCCAACGCTTAGTTGCCAAAACAAAAGAACTTTACCAAAAGGATGATATTCCTTGGGTTATAGGTTATAGCGGCGGTAAAGATTCAACAGCCATACTTCAAATTGTTTGGAATGCTGTGTCCGAACTTAAAGAAGAAGGGAAAGCGACTAAGCCTGTTCACGTCATTAGCACCGACACATTAGTCGAAAATCCAATCGTAGCTCTTTGGGTTGATCGTTCTCTTAAACAAATGCAGAAAGCAGTTGATGAACAAGAACTGCCTATTCAGCCTCATCGTCTTACACCAAAAACTGAAGACAGGTTCTGGGTTAACTTAATTGGTAAAGGTTACCCTGCACCACGCTATAAGTTCCGTTGGTGTACAGATCGATTAAAGATAAGCCCTTCAAACACATTCATTCAGGATGTAGTGAAGAAAAACGGTGAAGCGATTTTAGTACTAGGTACTCGTAAACATGAGAGCACTGTTCGCGCTGCGAGTATGGAGAACATAGAAAACCGCTCAGACAATACCCGTAAAGATGATGGACTAAACGTAAATACTCAGCTTGATCGCGTATGGGTATATACACCAGTGGAAGATTGGACAAATGATGATGTTTGGTCTTTTCTAACCCAACAGAAAAACCCTTGGGGTTATAGAAACACTGACCTCTTAGGTATGTACCAAGGTGCTACTGACGGTGGTGAGTGTCCTCTTGTCGTTGATAAGTCTACTCCAAGTTGTGGTGACAGCCGTTTTGGTTGTTACGTATGCACTATGGTAGGGGAAGATAAGTCTATGGCAGCAATGATTGCTAATGACGAAGAAAAAGAGTGGATGCTACCACTGCTTGCTCTGCGCAATGAAATAGACATCAATGACTCTAACAAAGACGCTAAAGCCAATAAAATCGCGAGAGATAAACACAATCGCGACTTTAGAAGAATGAATGGTAGCCTTACCGTTCATATCAGCATGAAAGAGTTCAGCGAACAAAAAGATCTGGCTGATAGTGAGGATATGTTTGAGTTGTTAGCTCAATATGAAGATAACACCGATTTTAAATACGAAAATTTACCTGCTGATATTGTTCGAGGTCCTTATAAACAGGCCTTCAGGGAATCAATGCTTCGTAAAGTTCTGCAAGCTCAGATGGAAGTTAGAGAGTGCGGACCATCTGACGTTAAAAATCTAGAGCTTCTAACACTTGATGATCTAGAAGAAATTCGCCGTATTTGGGTTGATGAAAAAAATGAGGTGGAAGACAACGTTCCTTTAATCTATCAAGAGGTCACAGGAAAGAAATATGACGGTGCGCCTAGAGCTTATAGCCCCGTTGTTAACCACAAGATTCTTGGCCAACTCAAAGAGTTTTGTGCAAAACATGACGACCCTGATGAACTTAAGTACCAACAACTTAGAACGCTACTTTCTATAGAAGATAGATATAAGCACCAACTGCGAAGAGCTAAAATCTCAGATGATTTAGAGTCTGCTATCGACAAGGGTGCATTTGAGAGCATCGACCATGCTCGTCGCTTTGCGTTAGACAAAGTGAAAAATGAAGCACTCGTTAAACTGAATCGTCTTCAAACTGTTGGACATGAACATGAGTTCCTAAATAATCTAGCTTCAAACCTTCAGATTCTGGATGCGAAGAAAGAAATAGGTAAAGTAAAGAAATACAAAGCTTATTACGTTGAGCTAACTTCAGATAGTCACCAATCTGATGAAGCATTCACGCTCGAAGTTAAACTAGTAAATGGCCTAATTAAACTATACGAATATTATATTTATCAAATTGATAAATCTTTTGCTCTACTCGATCGCAAAGCTCAAGAAACCCTCGAAATGAATAACCGTAATAACAAACTATTGTCTGCCGACAACTTAATTGTAACGGGAGACAAATAGTGATTTTTGAACAAGTAACGCTTAACAACTTTGGTATCTACCAAGGCGAACATATCGTAGATCTTAATGTCACAGACCACACTAAACCTGTTGTTTTATTTGGAGGGTTGAATGGTGGAGGAAAAACGACGTTTCTAGACTCTCTTCAGCTAGCGCTATACGGGAAAAACGCGAAATGTTCTAATCGTGGCAAATTGTCGTACAGCGATTATCTAAAACAAGCAGTCAATAGATACAGTGAGAACAAGTCCGCCTCTGTAGCCCTATCTTTCCGACATACTCAAAGAACCCAGACCAAGCGATACGAAGTCATTCGCTCATGGGAGGCTACTGCTAACAAAGAAATCACGGACAAAGTTCAAGTTCTGGTTAATGGAGAACTTGACAAACTGTTAACGGATAATTGGAACGACTTCGTATCCGAATTTATTCCTCAAAGCATGTCAGAGCTGTTCTTTTTTGACGGCGAAAAGATTGAAGACTTAGCAGATCCAGCTCGCTCTGCACAACTACTAAAAACAGGTATTGAAGCTCTCCTTGGGTTAGAACTCTTCACTCAGCTATCCAAGGATCTAAATAGCCAAAAGCGTCGACGTCAAGAGCGTAACTTAGATAGTACTGCAAGTAAAAAAGTTGAAGAGCTCAAGCAAAGAAAAGAACTTCTAGATAACAATCTTCTGGGTATCGAAAAGAATATTCAGAACATACTAGATGAAGAGAACGTTCTAACAGACCAGCTAAAAGACATCGAAATTCAAATGCAAACTTCCGGCGCAAACTTGCTGGACGATGTTAACGACATTCAACTTGACCGAAGAGCAATTGCTTCCCAATTAGAAGCAATTGATCACAACCTTATCAAGCTGGCTGCGGGGGCTATGCCGTTGTCTCTTGCTCAAACTTTACTGCAAGAGACAAAGCAGCAAGCTCTATTAGAGGATGAGGTTGCTGGTTTTGATAATGCACAAAAGCATATCAAAGCAAATAATGACGAACTAGTTAAACGCTTAAAAGCGACAGCCACTAACGATGTTGCTGAGCAAGTGGACCAGTTACTAAACTCAATATGGAAAGAGTCTAAGGATAGCTTAAACCAAGAAAAGTATCTAAACACTAACCCTGTAATATTTGACTTTGCCGAAACCGCAATAGAGTCAGATAAAACAGAGAGTGAAGAACTAATAAAGCAGAAAAAAGAGCTACAAGAAACACTAGCTCTATTAGACAAAAAGCTTGATGCAGTTCCAGATTCTGAGTCTGTTAAAGAACAGATTGAGGCAAAAGGTAGAATTGAAGCGTCTATTGCTCATTCGAAAACAACCCTAGACTCTCTCATGGAAGAGATGGCTTTATGCAAATCTCAAATCAATGAGAATGAAGCACGTCTAGATGCAACTCTAATCCAGCAAAATGCTGAAGATTTCGAAGGCAAACGCAACGAGCAAGTCGCTGAACATCTTGTCGAAATGAGAGGTATTGTTGATGCATTCAAAGCGCAACTTATTGAAGAGAACATTACGACACTAGAAAAGCGAATTAAGAGTAAGTTTGATTCTTTAGAGAGAAAATCTGAGCTGGTCGCTAAAGTTAAGATTAACCCAGAAACGTTTAACTTAACTCTCTTAGGCTTAGATGGCTTAGCTTTGGATACTAAACGTCTTTCAGCAGGTGAGCGCCAACTATTATCTGTGGCTATTCTTTGGGCACTAGCAGAAGCGTCAGGAAAAGAAATTCCAACTATCATCGATACCCCTATGGGTCGACTAGATGGCAAGCATAGAACAAAACTTGTTGAAAACTATTTCCCAGAAGCTGCTGGTCAAGTCATTCTCCTGTCAACCGACGAAGAGATCGCTGGACAGTACTACAAAAAACTAAAGCACTCTCTAGCTAAGGAATACCATATTAGTTATGAAGAGACAGCCAAAACATCAACTATTACTGAAGGCTACTTTGGAGAACCAGCATGAGCATTGAAATTGTTCGCTTATCAGAAAAAGCCAAAGGGCAACTAATCACAGTAAAAAAGAACACCAAAATCGATAATTGGAATGTGCTTTGCCGTTGGGCATTAATGCTTTCCTTGAAAGAGGAGAGTATTCCTCCACATGAAGACATCGTTACTAATAGTAATGTTGAAATGACATGGAAAGTATTTGGTGGTGAGTTTTCTGGTATCTATTTAGCGATGTTACGCCAGAGAATAAAAACCGACTTTGGAGAAATAGACGAAGATGAGCTTAATTACCATTTTAAGCTTCACCTTCATCGTGGGATCTCTTACTTATTAAGTACTTCTAAAAGCATAGACTCCATGATTTCGTTAGTATCATAAGGCCAACTTGTATAAACTATTTATTTCATCTCGCACTATACTTGCTTTAGCCTTGACCTCTTCATACTCAAAGTGCCTTGGTGCAGTTTTTGTTGTAGATGAAATAACAGAATACCCTTTTGAACATACAAAAGGGTTTCTATCAAAGTCGGAGTGCAGTTCTTTTTCTAAAGCTTTAAGCACCTTTGTGCTATTTATTATACTTTTATCTAACGTTACAGAAACAACCTTTACACTGTCGCTTTTATAATCAAACTCAGGATAATACTTTTTTATAGCCTTAACAAAAGAGCCTTTTTTTTGAAAATGATTAGCCCAACGTTGAAAAGGAAAATCTTCTGTAATCCCAATGTACACATATTCGTCATAAAATAAGTAGTACACTGAGGGAACCTTTTTTCCCCATAAAGCTGAAACCCTAGATTTAATCATCTTTTAATATATCTTGATTGCTCAGTGACCAAGAATCCAACTGATGAGAAAAAACTTTCTTAAACTTTTCTAAGACTCTTTTTATCACATCAATTTCCCTATCAATCGAATCCCCATCAAGATTATCAATCTTAAGATTCTTAAGTGTTATATTTTCAGCAGAAGATAGCGCATAAACTATCGCTTCAATAGACTGCCTTTCCCAAGAACTATTACCCAGGTTTGATAATATAAGGTGATAAAATTCATGATTTTTATTTACTTTTGAATATGTCCCATTGTCAATATCTAGGCCTGACTCCCAGAACTTACCACCTTTAATATCAGAAGAATATCTGATTCTTTCAAAGATATCCTCTTGCTCATCTTGATTACCTTGCCCAAATAAAGTTTCAGAACTTGTTTTATCCTTTTCTACATTTTCTTCCGCTTGTTCTGAAACTATTTTTTTTGCTCTCTTCTTAGCTTCTTCGACATCAACTTGACCTAACTCTTCATCTGGGTCTTCTTCACTAAAACTATCATTTCGTTCATTAAACTTGTTACCTTCAGGAGAGTTCTTGTCGTTCTTAACAATTGCCTTACAGAAACTAAATACCTCGTCATGCGTTGTTTTTGGCAGTTCAAGTTGTCTTTGAATTGCATTCAAAAATGACTCAGGAAATGTAAAGTGCTGTTTAGAAACATCGACATGTAATGCTTCATCATGCTCAGTTAACACCTCAACTGTAACTCTCAAGCCAAGGTAATCTCTACCTACGATACCATCTAAACTGTGCCCCCAGTTGATAAGCCTACCATTTCGATAAATAAATGCCCCTTTTCTTGCGCGTCCCACTTTGTAGGATTTAATTCTTTTTTTATCGCTTTCGGAAACACTATTGACACTAGCCATGGAATCTTGAGGAAAAATACATGCGCGAACTTTTATTGGAGGGCAATCTTCTGGAAGCTCTGGTAGGCGTATGGTATCATTTAACACCTTAATTGGTCTTGTACCACAATATTCATCACTAGAAAATGATGATATCGAATCCTCCCAGTGAAGGATATCTACACTCTCAATGTTTTTAACTTTATTTGCATAAGATAACTTAATCTTTAAGTCTTTTTTAAGGAAGTCATAATATATAACCCCCATCTGCTCTTCGAGTTTATTTTTCGTTTTAGTAATTGAGTCATGATGTGAAACTGTATTTGTAATAAATACTACGGTTCCGGATTCAAATCCATCAAGATGTGTTGTATCTAGGTCAGAATACATATCTAAGATACTAGATTTATAAACACCGAATCCATCGTCTGAAATACGATTCCTATCCAATGTGTAAACACTTGTTAAAACACTATTTTTCTTACTATAAACAACTATTTTATTACCTAAAGACAATCCAGCAGACTTAAGACCAAATCCATATTTAGAAAGAGAGTTCTTATCATATTCAACGGGTGATCCAATGGTTAAAGCTTTAAGTACTTCATTATCATTCATGCCATTTCCATTATCAACAATAGTATATGACTCTACATTATTTTTATTGGATAACGTTTTCCCATCTTTTTTATTGAAGATAATCTCAATTGATTTTGAATTAGCAGTAACAGAGTTGTCACATATGTCTAATAGTGCAGGTGCTGGGCTATAACCTATTTTTGAAATAGCATCACACACACGGTCTTCTTGCAGTTCTAATTTTATAAACTCTGACATTATTACCTCATATTTTAATTAATTTAGATACATAAACTTCAGGCTAGTATGCTCTCGATAGCGGAATTGCAAATCTAACACACATGATAGATCGTAGTTAACTATGCGATTGACCTTATGCTAGCAAAAACGCCCTAAAAGGGCGTTTAAAATCATAATCTTATTGCAAAAGCTCCCAAAATGCTCTGTCTCTCATAGGGAGTATCTTCTTAGCTCCATCAATGTATAAGCTGTAGTGTTTCTCTAACTTATTGATGGTTTCCATCAATTTTTCTTGCTCGGCTTTCTCGTTTACACCAAACATGGCTTTCAGCTCCTGAGGGCGAATCTTCGCTACACGGTGAATTACCCAAGTAAGCACATAACTTGAGTAGTCATTTTCACCAGTTTGGAAGTGAGTAATATCTTGTGTAGAAAGAATCACACCAACACCGTACTCACGTCCTTCCTTCAAGATCTTACGTAAACTTGAGAAGTTCTGAGACATGAAGTTGTCGGCTTCATCCACCAAAATCATCTTAGTAATTTGGCGGAAATCACCCTGCACCTCAGGCTTACCTTTCTTCTGCATCTGTGAGTAGAAAAGGTCTAACGTAAGTGCGACTACAAGGTTTTGGATCTCTGATGGGTAACCCGCTAGTTCAACCACTGTGATGCCATCCACCAAGTCATAAAGGCTCATGCACTTGGTGTTGTCATCTTCAAAAATCTCTAGCTCGTACAAGCTCTCAAGTGCCGCATATAATGAATCTTCATCTGGGTCTGATTCAATGAACAAGTCCCACACCTGTGAGATTGTTGGAGCTGGCTTTGACCAAGTGCTTGGATCTGCTTTGCGGATACCCGCTAACTCATACGCTTCACCTACTAGCTTACGTAAACGCAGTTGTTGTTTTTGCCCTAGGCCAAACGCTTTACCCATGGTTTCGGAGAAGCCACGTGCGGTGTGCACTGGCAGCATTGGTGTGTCACCAAACAAGCTCAATGGGTTGTACGGCAGTTTGTGAAGGTTAAACTTCTTACCCGCTGTCGCCTGTTGGAACTTATCGTCTACATAATCGGATTTGTAGTCGAAAATAAGCATACCAATAGGTGCACCATTTACGTTGTCTGCTTGGTTGCGGTAAAGCTGGGTGATCACCGACTTGGTAAACTGAGTTTTACCCGTACCCATGGTGCCGATAATACCGGTATTGGTATTCATGAATTTGGCAGTATTGGTTGGCTCCCAGTTCAGTGGTGCTTGTGTTAGCGCATTATGACCAAACAACACGTTTAAGTTGCTGTTAGACTCAACCTTCATAGGTTCAACGACTGGCGATACTTGCTCTTCAACAACCGGCTGCTCAGGCTGCACTGATTCTGTAGTTTCAACCTCATCAGACTCCACCACCGCTGGCTGTGATTCAGCTTCAGCGAGTTTTTCTAATCGAGTTTCACCGTTCAGCACATACTCACTTGGCACGTGGCAAAGTTTCACTACATCTAACTCGTTCAACACTTCTTGCAACGGAGTTTCCACCAAGCCAGGAAGTAGCCCCATAGGTAGGTCGACTTTTAACACCCCTTCCATCATTTGGTAGTCAGGTTGTAAACAGCCAGCCCCTTCAAGGTGGCTAACCACAAAGCCTTCTGGGTAATCTGCAATTTGACCAAGTGAGTAGTCACCTCTTAGCCACTCTTCTTTGTTTGCCAGCAAAGTGTCGAAGTAATCATCAGCAAATACTTTGTATAAGCGATACTTATCAACTTGCATCAAAACTTGGCGCATGAACAAACCACGGTATAACTTGCTCGCTAAGTCTTTGCTTCCAAGTAAGTCTTGGCTTAAGTAACGTAATAACTCTTTTGATTGTTTAACGGCTTTGTTGTAATTCGGCACCGAACCCGTTTTCACTTCGACAGGTAGCAAGTACATGTCTTGGTCTTTGAAACCAACCAGCAATACATCGTCAGAAATTTCGCCTTTCTTGTAACCTTGAACATTCCGGGAGAATTCGCTGTCAGACATCTTCAGACCAATATTACCCGATACGCGAATCATCTCGGCAACAGACAGCGGCACCCATGTAATGTCTGAATCATGCACTAGGCTAGTCACAAACTTGTAGGCACCAATCACGCCTTTGCGCTCTTTATTGATGGTTGGCGCACAGGTCATCATTTTCAACAGCCAATCACCGTTGAAGGCGTTGAACTCATTGATTTGGCCTCCATCTCCTTGCTTGATGACTTTCTCAAACAAACCGCGCTGTGCAGTAACGGTGATTGCATCGTAGCTAGAAGAGCTGGTGTACTGATCTGAATAGTGAATCAATACTACATCTTCATTGCTATGGAAGAAATCCAACGTCACTTTCGGATCAATGATGGTCGTCCAGATAGAACTATCGTATGAACGTTGCAAATCACCTTTAAAAGAGTCGTTAACAGCAAGCACAATAGCTTTCTTACCATCGTACTGAGTGTTTGGCTTAAGTGAAGGAAGTATCAATTCTCCAATCAATTTTGCCATTCGCAGATGCTCGAAATCTCGGTAATTAGTCCCTCTCAAGCCAAAGCCAGTTAAGTATGAATCAGCTTGATTTTCAGACGCTTCCCCTGTTAACAGTCCATCACATGCTATGCCTGAAGCCATGCTTTCAATACCAACCTCCGAACAATCAACGTCTTCATTGTTACGAAAGAAAGTCAGATGAGCATAACACTGGCCATCTTTCTCAGCCTGAGTATTCGTGAACTTACTGTACGTTAGACGAGTACGAAGGATATCGATAATAGTATCGGCAACTTCACGCACTTTCCCCTTGTTGAGCTCTAACCACTCTTTCAGTTCATCGTAATTGGCTGTTTCTGCGAATCGGTCAAACGCATTGAACGCTAACTTATCGTCATACAGGTTAATGTGAATCGATGCTGACTGCTCTTGATTACTACGGATGTAATCCACCAGCCCCATAAACAGCTCTTCAGAACTGTCTTGGTTCACCGCATTAACGATAATGCTCTTCTCAGAGCCATTGAACAGTTGGCTGAATGCAGTTTGGAACTCATCGATTTTCTCTTTTACCAGCTTACGAACGAACGTAAGAGAGCTTTTCTCTTGAGGCACACTCTTAATCCAAAACGCGTTCTCTTTCACCTGCTGGTTGTAGGAAAACTCATGTTTAGGATGGTAAACATATGGCAGCAAACCTTTTGGCGATAGGCGTTCAAAGGTGACATCAGGAAGCTGAGCAAAGCTCTTATCATCACGAATCGCATCTCTTAGATTGAGGTAATAAGCCAAAATCAGCGGATGGAAAGGCGAGTAGTACTCTTCGTCTTCAGATTGCACCAAACCGATTTTCAACGCTGATTTCTGTTCCTTTGTCAGCATGCTACCCGTTGGGATTGCTTCAAAATACGCTAAGCAAGCATCAACTGTATTTTGTACGAGTGTTGTAAACTCATCGCCCCAAGACGCCAGTGATGGCGTACTACGGCGTTGTTCTAGGTAATCAAAAAGCTCAACGTAAGAACCATGAATAGCATCATCAATCGCTTGCAGGTCATCGAGCTTAATTGCCCCAGAATCCGCAATAGACACGACTTTGTTGTTGATGAACTCTTCTTCCCAACGCAGCAGTTTTAAACGAACACCTGGAACAACAAACTCACTGTTATCAATGCCGACTTTGCCTTTTTGAGAATAAAACTCACCGTTATATTCATCTTTGAAAAGCTTGTGATAACGACCTCTATTAAGCAGTAAAGGTAAACTCAATGAATCAGTCGCTACTGCACCTTCAACATTAAATTTGAGCTGGTTATCACCTGATTTAACGGCAAAATCTATTTCGTCAGCTTCATTGGCGAGTGCTTCAAAATCCACGAAGGCATACTCTGCTGCATCAATAACCTGCTTAGCGTCAAGTAGTGGACATGCGCTGCCTTCATTGGCTCTGATTTGCAGTTTGTTCTCTTCCATATTCAAGGTTAAACGCTGCTTTGCTGGCGCAGGTTCGACCAAAAAGATGTTTTTGAACGGCTCAATATAGAACTCGCCTTTACGAACCACTAAACAACGGAAGTTATAAACCTCAGATTTATTCTCACGTTCGAGTTTTAAATTAAAATACAATGGCTCGTTGTGGTATCTAGCTTTTAACTTAGCATTTGCTCCAAACTTCGTAGGGTCAACTTTTACTTTTTCTTCGCTACGAAGCGCATTTTTAGGAACGATTTTGAATTGATTTTTTGCAAGATCAGGCGCGCCTACAAACAAGAGCTTCAGTTCGAATTCGTCAACGCCCTCGTCTAATTCGATGATTATATGTCGATCACGCATGCCCGCTTTGGTCTCTGCACGGTTGCGAGCAGTAATGGTCATACCGTCGCTAGCCTGCTCCTCTTCAAGAACTAACTGCTGCTGAGCGTTTCGCTTTTTCTCTTGTAAGAATGCTTCGAACTCAACGTCTTTCCATGCATCCGTTTCTGAGAAGTTCTCTTTAATAAATTTCTCGCCGAATGATTTCAACCGGTCTTGAAGCTGACCACCAAAGTGTTCAACTTCAAAAGAGAGCTCTTCGTAAAGTGCGCGGTTGTCTTCTAGGCGTTTTTTGATTTGTTTAGGATTACCGCTCATTTCAGCTACGAGCGGATCTTCAAACATGCCTAATTCATTGAAGCGCAAATCTCCGTCTTCAACAGCTTTGTATAGAGACTCAAAACCAAACATGGTTGCGCCATCTTCTAAAATGGCATCGAATTGATCATCAAGCAGACAGTTCGACACATCGCGCCCTTTGTCTTGCTGATCGATTAACCCTTTCATTGCCGCTTTGATCTTTGATGCGCTCCAAACTTGTCCCACTTGAGCCAAGTCTTCTGCAGAATTTATCAAGGTATCAAGCAAGCTGTTGTGGATCACAACTAGCGCGCAACCTTTTAAGTAGCCAGATTGGCTCGCCACTTCGTCACGTAGATGAGAGATGTAGTTTTCAGTGAAGCCTTCGAACTCTGCTGGATTTTCACTATGAATCACAGGTACGATTTTGCAGCCTGAAAGTTCAATGAACGGCAACTTGATATCGTTAGTCGCATCAATGCTATTTTCAGAATGAGCCGTCATCGCTTGATACAAACGCATGCTATTTTCATTGTCTGGCGACTTAAACTGATAACGGAAACCTGCCTTGATGTGTGTTTCAGCATCCGCTAAAAACTGCTCTACTAGAAAGGTCTCAAATTGTTTTACGGACATAAACTGCGTCTCCACTATCACTCATGCGCTCTACGTTACCAATGCGCTCATAGAATTTAATTAGTTCTTGTTCTGTTTGTTTATCAACGAAAATGCCACGTTGCTCAAAGGCTGTGATCAGTTCGTGGAAACGGAGTTTGTCCTTTTCTCCAACAACAAGGTTGGTTAGTAAGATGATGTAGTCTTGGTTGAGCACTAATACTCGACCGCTGCGGCCTCGACTTTGAATGAAGTGAGACGCTAAGTACTTTTCTACTTCTGACACATACTTCTTGTTGATATTGAAACGCTCACCAAAGCTAAACTGTGCGGACGCTAGCTTCATTATGTTACCGAGCCAGTCGAGCGCCAGTTCAGATTCATCTAGAGTCGTATCTAAATTACGCTGTGACTTAAACGCTCTGGCAAAGTTTTCTAGTTGTTCTTTTAGATGCGTCGACTTCGACTCTTGAATACCCTTCGATATCTCCCACAGAGGTACTTTTATCGCGTTTTTATCACCAGCCCCCGGTTGAAGCAGCTCGAGCATCATCAGCATAGGCAACAGTCGAGTGGCTGACTCATTAAACAACTTATGACCATGATTCTTAATATGAGTACGTTCATTACTGGCACGCTCATGATCCATAATGAAATAGAGAGGCTTAGCCACTGGCTCTTGACCACTGCGCCAATCTGTTAGCGCTAAACTCAACTGCGCAGTGTATGCGAAACCATAAAAAGACAAAAACGACTCTATTTCACTAAGCAGATACTTGGGGCGACTAGCCAAGAATTTCAGGTCGTCACGGAATGCTTTCGAAAGATAAGGTAGATACGGTTTCTCGCTCGCTTGCAATGAAGAGTCAGACTTCATTTTTCCACGAAGCGTAGAAAGCATTTCACGTTCAATAAAGTTTAATTTGGCATCAAACTCTTCTACACGCATGTTCTGAAGTAAATTGGTGTACATAGAAGCAATACGTGAATCACCTGCTGCAAATTCACCTTTTTGAGCACGGAACAGAAGGAGTTCAGGGCTCACAGTAAAGATGTCTTTGTTTTCAAAATACATCTCTTTTAGCACTTGCCAAAACTCTTCTTCACCAAGCTTTTCTTCAAACGCACTTTGGCAGTCGGCTACAAACTGCTCGTAGCTATAGCCTTCTACCTTTTTACGCAGAAGCCCGCGCAAAACCAAACCAATGACAGCATCAAAATCAAAATCATTGCCTTTAGTTCGAATAGGTAAGTAGCTGTTTAGGCTGTTTTTATTCGGCACGCCTTCCGCAGTTTGTGGCAACGATTGGTTAAATGGTTGGGTGTAATTATCCATTGTCATTTTATAAACCACTCACTTCGAAATATTCATCATCTTCATTCACGATCTTGTAGCGCTTATCGTTTTTCAGAATAAACAGAGTATTCTTTTCGTTCGCTACCGTGATGATCTGCTCAATCACTTCATCCAACAAAAGCACCGCATTTTTATCATGCTTATTCGGGCGGTACCCTTGGTTGATTTTTTCCAACAACTCCAACAAGTTAATACTTATCGGCATTGGCAAAAGTGAATGATCGTCGACTCGAATATGAGCGTTAAATGAGCCTATCTTGCTCACCGCTTGTGTTTTAATCGATGAAAAATCAGGTTTTACTTCAAGTTCAGCCGCTGTTTTAAAGCCGTTGTATTCAGAGATAAAAAACTGGTCTTTATCAAGTGATGGCGAATTGCGGTTACAGTAGCGATGCACAGCTGAAATGAGAGTGTCTTTATAGAACTTATTCAGCTCTTTCTTCTGCTTTCCTGAACCATCAAACTCACGGTGAAGCAGCCAGATGTTTGCGTATTGATCGACCAAAGAGTTATCAAAGTCTGCTTTCAGCTCATTAATGTAATCATTCGCAAATTGCGCTTCGTCTTTCAACAGGTAAACCATGCGTAAGTATGAAGCAGCAGTGAGCACATCAAATACACCTTGTGCTTTCACCTGATCTTTAAGTTGTGTAAAGCCTTCATCTTCAATTCCCAAACCAAACTGAAGGACGAATTCGTCGATTTTACGAGTGTGAATATTGCTTGGGTCAAAGCTTTGAATATGCTCTAAAAGCTCGTTATCTGAGCCAGAGAATAGATTGTCAAACAGGTAGTCATCGCCCGCTAAGATCTGGTACACAAAGTCCAGCAACGCTCGCGCCGTTAGGAACTGATCTTTGATTAAGCGAGCTTTCAGTAGCAAAGAAATAATATTCTTCTGCACAGATTCTAGCCCCAGCAACGCATAGTTCGCTGTGAGCTTGCTGTGACCTAGCTTTTGAACTTCACTGTCATAAAGTGCGTAAAACGGGTTATCTAACGTTGGCTCAGTTAAACGAGCAAGAAACTTGGCTGCAAAGTCAGAAGTGCTAACTTCATGCCCTAGTGTGAATTTCGGGTATTGTTCGAAATCTAAGAAAATGTGGTTCGTTGGAATATCGTCCGTTTTG
>CEVA01243645.1_pt1 | contig 21007 bp, 28 predicted proteins | sample 361521 | NCBI WGS metagenome assembly CEVA01 (sample SAMEA2622823, study PRJEB7988) | marine metagenome | isolation source: saline water (ENVO:00002010), including
TTTGGAATCAAAAAAAAGAAAACAAAAACACAATTCATCCCCGCCTAGACACGGGCGAGGGTTTCTTGTGAATTATTCGCTAAAAAAAGATACAATGTTGATCTTGTGTTCATTCACTTTATTTTGTATAATAGTTTCACTATCTAATAGAGGAATTACTATGTTTGCTGGTCTATTCGTTTTTACTATCGTATTTTTTGTTTTTCAGATTTACCGAAAAAATCGAGTAAAAGAAACTATCTTATCTAAAATCGGCTTTGACCATGATCTTTCTTTTCATTTTAACGACTTTGTTGTTAATGTTTCTAAAAATGCATTAAAGAAAAGTTTACGAGAAGATTTAAAAAATAGACTTAAAAATGAATATAATTGTTTATCCGATTTTATCTATGACGAATACATCTTTCCACAATTAAAGGATAATATCCACAATGCTACTGACATTAGAAACTTTCTTGCGGAGAAAGGTTTTGTTCGTCCTGCATTTGAAGAAGAAAGTGTTCTTATTAATCGATATGATTTTTTTAGAAAACCATTTAAACAATATATGTTTTCTGTATATGGTGAAGTCGCACTTATGAGAATGGAATATATTCATTCTTTGTACTTATTTGGGCTTTTCACTCCAAAAAAATATGAGGAAAAAGAAGATACAATTAGAAATAATTTTGAAGCTAATAAGTTTATCGAAAACTTGTTCGGCTTTTCAGGAAATCTTGATCATATTGAAAACAATATTAAACAAGAAGAGTCTTTAATCTTTGATTTATTTAAAGTTGACTATCCTTACACTTTAAGTTTAACTCCTAAATATACGAGATTAAAAGATAGTCCTAAAAACGATCTTAGTATTTCAGATTTTGAAGAAGTAAATAATCTTTTCAATCTTCAATCATTTTACAACACAATCAAAGATAAAGTTGTTTTGTTTAAAGATATAGCTTGGGATATCCATGAAAAAAATGAAAAAGAATTTAATTTGAAAATAAATCAACTTTTCAAATCAGAAAAAGAACTTTTTCTATTTATAAAAGGGGCAAAAACTATTAATGTAAAAGGACATGAATATGTCTTTTGTAAAGCATTTAATAGCACTGATTATGTTTCTATTCAATTAAAGTGATAAATTATGAAAGTAGATTCTGTTGGTTCTTTTTGGAACAATTTCAATTTTAAGTTTTTAGATAAACTTCATAATAAAGAGTTGCTATACTCTATTGTATCAGAAGTTGTTTCCATATCCTTTATTGCTGAAACAAAAGAAGCAGTAAGGTTTAAAGTTCGTGATTCAGAATTTACTTTCTCTAACTTACTTGTCAGTTTTTGTTTCATGGATAGATCTTCTCCTTCCTGTTATGCTGATTATGAATTAGAAATAGAATATTTCTTTACACTCGATTTTGAAGTCGAACCTTATAAGTATAAAAGTGAATACAAAAAACTAATTACTGATTATGTTAATTACCTTATCGATAGAGAAATAAAAAAGAAGTTTGGTATTAATAAACATACAATAAAAAACAAGCATGATTCTATCAGTTATGAAATGCCAGATAAATACACTAAAAGAATAAATAGAGTTTATCACCTTAAATCATTTGATAAGGTAGATATTAACTTTCTATATATGACTATTTATTCTATGTATATTCATCATTCCTATGAAGAGTATACTAATGATAAGTTTTATACAGACAAAGACTTAGACAACATAAAAGAAGAAGATTATAAGCCTATATGTGATCTGTTAATCTCATTGAAATTATTTAACTCTTCAAGCCCTTTCGCAAATGAAAAGAAAATCAGAAAAATTATTAAGATTTGGAAAGAAAATGATTGTGTTCTTTCTACTGAACTATCAGAAGAAATAGAACTTCTTTATTCTACTTAATTATTGTTTTCCTTGTTCTTTTGTGGTATAATAAGCAAATTATATATTAAGAGATTATTTTTTATGACTGATTATTACACAATTACCAAGCTACGAAAAACAGATCCAACGAAAGGAAAGCTTGACGGCTCTAGCAGCCAATATGTTCCTATTCCTAAATACAGTCAAAAAACAAATTTAATGCGTAGCAAAGAGACAAAATATATTGTCTTAACGGAAGATTGTGAATATTGGGTTGATTTTGAATATATCCTTGATCTGTTAAACCTTAAAAAAGAAGACTTACCGATCATTCAAAAGAAATATTACAAAAAAGAATTTATACAAAAAAATTGGGATATTATCTTTGAAAGTAAAATGCCTTTCTTTTCTGAAAATACAGAAGAAGAATTAGAAGAACTAATCGAGTTTGAAAACTATAAAGCAGAAGAAGACTGGAATCTTTTTGAACTAGAAGATTTTAGTGCTTCCAAGTCTTTCTTGGTTGGAGAAAGTTGGATTTCTCTCCCTGACGTTTCTGCTTTTCGTGATTATGACGATGCTTTTGTTACAAAGCCTGTTCCTGCTATTATTTTTGAAGTAGATTATGTTGGTAACATCCCTGCTCGTTTCTTTGGTAATCTTGCATGGCGAACAAGTAAAAAATATGAAGACACTTGTTATATGTCGTCTTTATTCAATGTTAATGATATCTATAACCACTTTGATACAGAAACTGAGTATGCTCATATTCATGAAGAAGAAGTAAAGGAAATCAAAGACGAATATACAACAGACGAAGATTGTGAAGAACCTTATTACATTTTCCTTTTTGGTTAATTAAGGACAAATTTATGAATAGTTTTAATGAAGACATAAAAAGAAAAGAACGTAAGCTTCTTATTGATTACATAAGTTCTTTTCTTTCATTAGACTTTAAACCTTATGATTTTAAAATGATCTTAGAACATTCTGGGAATACTCTTGTCCGACTTCAAAAAGATATAGAGTTTAGTTCTGTTGATATTGAGATTTCGAAATGCAATAACACCAATGAACCATTAACCATAAATATTAGTATTTTGCTTGACGATTCAGTATTTAAAGATATTCAGAAAGATAAAGAAAGAGCTTATAAATATTCTTATAAAATTAAAAACCATTTGGAAAAACAAATAAAAATGTCAAGAAATCTTAGAGGTTATCACATACACTCTGTTTTTGACCTTTTAGAAACACAAGGCTGTTTAGATTTTGTTGTTGACCTAAACACAAAAGAAGAATTCCTTGATTTTGAAGAATCCTTTTTTAAATTAATGTTCATTAATAAAATCAATTCTAAAATTGAAGAAGAAACACTTGAAGTCTTTTACAAAGAGATTTCTCCTTTTTATTACAAAAACAAGAATGCTTTTTTAAAGACGCCTTTTGATAATTTTATTGAAGATCAAAAATTTAAAATTGAAGAATTTAAAGAATACTTTGAACTTAATTTTAAAAATTAAACTGTAGGATTATGTTTTGGGCTTAGATAAATCAAAAAATACAATTGAATATTTGGAACTTAATTATGCAAAATAAAGAACTCAATTTGAAATTATCAAAAAAAATAGAAAAATTAGGATTAGAGTTTTGTTGTTTTCTTTTCCCTGAATTAAAAGAACAAAAACAAGAGGTTTCTATTACTTCAAAATTTACAAATCCAAGTGCTCTTTTTAATGATTACATTTCTGGGTATATAAAAACTGAGTTTTTTATAGATAAGTATTTAATCAATTTAATGTTTGAAAAAAAATATGGGACAGATGAATATCGCCTTTTTATAACAGTCGTTTGTGATAAAGATTATTTTGAATATGTTTTTTCAGAGAAAGAAGCTAAAAAAACTGTTTACAATGACTTTAATATCTTAGCTATTGAAGTAGGACAACGATTAAAATCAGATTCCATGTTTAAATATGTAAAAAGAACAGAACATAAAAAAACAACAAGTGACACTAATTTTTACTTTGATTTATCTTATTCTTTTAAGCTTAAAAAGGCTAAGTTGGAACTTTTTGACTTTATGTTAAAACAATTAATTCTTAAAGAGTCTGATAATTTGTTTCCTATTAAATCAGAAGATTTCTTGAATGTTCTTTTTAAAAGCTTGGAACCTGCTTATTCTAATCATTCTAAATCACATAAGTTCTTTGATTTAAAGAAGGAATCGATTCATAGATTCATTGAAGGCGATACTTTTAATAAAGAAGACTTCGATACACATTATCAACTTAATTACGGTACCTAACATTGAAAAACATTAAAACACTAATCAAAGAAAGAGAAAAAGAACTTATTGCTTTCTTTAAAAAACAAATACCTGAAAATGATTCTATTGACGATTATGAATGCTCTTTCTCAAAATCAAGCACAACCTTAAATGTAATGAAACCAAGATTAATCGCTGGATTTAGCCTTTCTTATACTAAAAATTCTGAATGGGAGGCATTCGACAACTCTTTCACTATTGTTTTTTCTGAAAATATTCACCATAAAAATTTCATTAACGTTGATGGGAGCTTTTATTATCTATCTACTAAAAAAGAGAGTTTAAAGAATAATATTATACACCATAATCTTTATAAAATCTTTGACCATTCATATAAAATAGATATCCAAAAATCAGAACATATTTCTTCTACTGCTGTTTATCATAAAAACAATAACGATTATTATATGTATAGCGGTGGCATCGAATATATGGTCAAAAATGATATTGATATCTCAAAATCTTATTTTGAGCTTGTTCTTTATGATTACTTACTTTCTTACAAAGGTGAAGATTACTATGACGAACATATCCAAGATAATGTTGATATTTTATATAGTTCTTTAAAAGAGACGTTCTATTGTTTAAAACATAAAGAAGGAATCGATGTATTTTTCGACGGAATCTATTCAAATTTATTTTCAAAAAATATCTTTATTGAATCAGATTTAAAAGAGTATTTAGAACTAAATTACAGTGTTTGATTTTTCATTGATATTTTTCTTGTTTTTTGATAAAATAGATATCTTGATTTTATTTTTGAAAAAATATTTTCAAGATTGAATTTCAATATCAACAGTAAGAATACAAAATGAATACATATAAAGAATTAAGAAAAACAATTAACAAACCTATCGCTGATATACTTCAAAAGTTTTCACCTACTGAAATATCAGAAGAATCTATTCGTATTGATTTTCGAGAGTCATTCAAGAACAGCATGTGTATTGAATGCTCTATTGTAAAGAAAAAAGATTTTTTTATGCTTACTAGCGATAACATTACAGATATTAAAATACATCTTTATTCTGACATTATGAATAGCGGATTGTCTGACGGCACTTATAAATATTGTTATCATTACATGAATCATGATTGGGGAGATACTGTTCGCATGGAAATAAATAATCATATTTTTGATTTAATTAAAAAATTACCTCGTGGATTGGAAGATTGGTTTTATGAAACGGATCGTGTTATCGATAAATATTTTGTAGAGTATTATTTTAAAATTAATACTTCTGTTGTTGATATTAACTGGACTGATTTAATGGTTAAAAATCTCTTTATTAATCATCTTGAAAGCACAGGTTCTAAATTAAATATAGATGAAAATAATATCAATTTATTCTCCAAATATTTTCAACCACTTTTAAATAATGATAAATTCACGAGAAAACCTATTTTCTCTAACATATTAACTAACTTCATTAACAATTATCCTTTTGGCGATGAAATAAAAGAAGAGGAACTATCAGAATATATGGAGCTAACTTATGCAAAATAACAATAATGATATTCATGGAGAACTAATAGAGCAAATTAAAAATTTCTTTCCTGAATTTAAAAATGATTTAGATTTTGATTGTTTAGAATATTATTTCGACGGAATAGATATAATGTTCTCTATCGAATTTAGATTTAATAATAACGTTTTGGACGATTATCTTTTTATAAGTCTAGATTCACATTCAACTAAAAATAATTTTGAACTTTATGTTAATTATAATATGTCTTTAACTGCTGATAATAAAGATTCAGAAGACCCATATCAAGAGATGCTTGTAAAAGAACTACAAAGTAAAGAAATTAACATTCTTGAAATAGAAAAGAATTACAGTCGTGGAGAATATAAAAGGAACATACTTTGCCCAGAAGTGTGTTTAAACTTGGTACTAGAAAAATCAGAGAACTTTCCAGAAGCTATTATGTTTCACGTGAAACATACAATGGAAGAAAATGGTTTTAAGCTTAAAAATGATAATGAATACACTCGATTATATGCTATAATCGAATCAATTGATAACTTCCCTTATGAATTAATAAGAAACAAAGAGTTTTTTGAGTATTTATATAATAATTTCATAAAGGACGGTGTTGTTTACGAAAAAGAATTAATTGAATATTTACATTTAAACTATGGAACATAACATGGAAAACATTTCTGAATTAATTAATAAAAATAAAAATGAAGGTATTGAAATTGTGAAACAATTTTTACCTGATATAGAATTTGAGACTAACGATGAAATACGTTTTATTTTGTTAGCTGCCACCACTGCTTCTATGTATGGTATTTCCATTAAAAAAGAAACAAATGGATTTGAAATTAATGCCACTTGTAATTATACAGAAGGCGTTGATCTTAATTATTTTTCTATTGTTATAAACAAAAAAGAGAAAAATCTTGTCTCAAATATGAAGACACAAATGGCAAATCTCATTGGAACTATTGATTTAGAAAATTATGATTTTGTTTCCGATTCTGAATCCTTTAAGAGAACAAAAGATCTACGAAATAATCTTTTTTCTTATAGATATGAATTCAATTTTTGTTTTGGGCTTTTAAATATGAAAAATGTTTTTGTTAAACATTTCAATAAAGAGATTTTACTAAACTTTTTTCAGGAAGAAAAAATTTCTTACATACAAAATGACTTGTTTGAAATGTTAATTGAGCTTCTTGGATATGCTCATATTAAAAAGAATGATTTTATTTTCAAAGAACAGATATTTGAAGCAATAAGAGAGAGAATTACAAAAGAAGGATTTGCTCAAGAAGATTTAAAAGAATATTTAGAGCTTAATTATAATAAATGAAAAAAGAGGCTTTGAGCCTCTTTTTTTAAATTAAAATAAATAGATATCCATTCTTATCTTCTGTGGAACAACCAGTAAAGTTTTTTCCTTTAAATTCTAATTTCTGAACTTGTTCTTTCAATTTTCCTTTCGGGTTCTCAATTTCTTGTTTAATCTCATCTGTGCAGTTTGTTAGCATTTCTTTGAAATCGATATAACTTCCCAAATAATCTTCATTTATCTGAACAACTATATCTCCATTTCCTATATACCCGTCATTATTTGCATCAAAGACCTTCACTTTATAACCATAACTTTTGTATAAGTTTTCATTAATCTCTCCATTATCAAACATGTAAGAAAAATCAATACTTTTACCTTTCTCTATTTCTTTCATTGAATGCTTGTTGTTATAATTTTGAATGTTTTCTTTGTACCTTTCTTGTTTATAATTTAAAAAATCTTCTCTTTTTTCTTCTCTTGAAGGACTTGTAAATGCAAAGTATGCCATCGATGATAAAAGCAATAACATCATTAGACGTTCTACAAAAGTAAGTCCTGCTTGTCGTTTTTTCATTTTATTTTCCTTGTAAAGTAATAAATATAAAGTCTTTCTTTTCTTTTTCCATAATGTCTTTCCTTAAAATTAATTTCTTTCTTATACATTACTTTTTTTATTTTTTCAAGAATTGATTTAAATTGTTTTTTTTGATAAACTTAATATCCAAATATTTTAATTTAGAGGGATTTATGTTTAATCAAGAATTAATACAGAAAGAAAAAGATAAATTTAGAAGATATGTTGATTCATTTTTTCATGGTTTTTTAGATTTAAGTAATTTAGAATTTTCCACTGGCGAAATTAACAATGAATATCTCGAAGTCTTTTCTTGTAGAGTCAACAGTTTTAATTGTTACCCTAAAAAATTAGGAATCGACACTCGATTAATTATTTCCAATATTAAGCTTTCTGCCTCTATTAACTTACAATCCCCTGAAAATAGCGATTTTGATTTTTCATATAACGTTTCTATCCCAGAAAATTTAGAGATAACTGAAGGTGAGTATATTAGAGAGTTCGATCAAATTGCAAAGCAACTCAAAAGCAAAATAAGAAAAAAGAATAAATCACACGCTAATATAGAAATAAAAGGCGATACTATGGTTGATAAAACAGGTGGTTATATTTGTTTTAATTTTACTGAGCTACAAAATAATATGGAGCGTGAAGAAGCATTTCATTCTTACTTCGTTTTAATCTGCTCTACTGCATTTAAAGAAATCAGAATTACAGAAAAACAAATTTCTATTATAAAAAAACCGCTAATGGATATTATCTTTGCAAAAACAAGTGACTTTTTTGTTGACGACGAATCTTCTTATTTTAATCTTAGAGTTAATATGGTTAGAGAAATGGTTAATTATGAACAACTTAAAAACGAGATCGTTTTGAGTGACGAACATTTTTATGATTTAAAAGAACACATTATGCTTAATTATTCCAACTAGTCCGATTTGTTTTTTCTATTGTAAACGATATACTTAAAATGGTAAAAAAGTGAGGTTTTATATTCTATGAATTATGAAAAAAAAATTTCTCAATTAAAAACAGAAATATTTAATAATTTTAATTACTTATTCGACGGTATTTTTAATGTAAAAGAATACTCTGTCGATTTTGGTTTATATCCTTTCTTTTCTAATCCGAATCATTTATTTGAACTACAAATAAGGTTAGAATATCTTCGTTTTAACTCTTCTTTTAAAATAGAACATTTAGATAGAGTTGATCATATTGATATGTATTTTAATTTTGATAAGGATAGTGTTAAAATTGACTATGCTTTATATTTTGAAGATAAAGAATTAGAAGACACGAATTTATATTTATATTTTGACGAATTTTTTAAAAATCTTCTTTTATCCAAAAAAGATAAAATCGATAATTTGTCCATAAAAAATGAAATATCTTTTGGAAAAACAGATTTACTTCCAGATATTAACTATTTTTCTCGACTTTATTTCAAATACCTTGCTTGGAATGCGTTCGGTAAGATAGAAATATCAGAAGAATATTTGGATGTCCTTCATTCTAAAATTAAATATGATTTTTTATTTGAAAAAAGCAATCGTTTTATTTCCGATTATCAAAAAAAAATAGAAAGAATTAAATCTTTTAAAAATGCAGTTTTGCTCTCAGAGTTTTCAGCTTGTAAAAAAATTAATAAAGATATCTTTCAACATATGTTGGAATTAATAGAAATGAATCATGCTAAGTAATCTACAGTTTGAAAAAGGCATATCCTTCGGTCTCATTTATTCTGCAGCTAAATACGTCATTACTTTCTTTATTCATCATAGTTAAAGGTGACTCTTCATCTGTCTCTTTCGTTAATATCTTTATTAAACTTTTACTGCATTTTAAAAAACTATGATTGTCTTTTTGAATAGTGCTTAAATCTGAAACTTTTACAAAAGCAAAATCTTCTTCGTCTACCTTTTTGTTATTATTTTCGTCAAATATTTTTATCAAATCTCCATTGTAATAGAAATCTTGTCCTAAAAATTCTGTTGTTACTATTCTTGTTCTCAAACTCGGAGAACCATTGAGATAAAGAAGCTTATTATTTTCTTCTTTCAATCTAATAAATTCTTTTTTAATTCCTTTTTCTTGATATTCTACTGTGGAAGCTTCTAATTCATGCATTAGATATACATGAGAACCATAAGCTAATCCTGCCAATAGCCCAAGCTTTATTATAAAGCGAAACATTTTTTGATATCCTTATTTTTTTCTTTTACATTAACATTTCTTGACTTTTGTTGCAATGATTTATCTTGCTTCTATTGAATTTTTTATATATAATAGAGGATCATATTAGCATAAAAAAACAAGTATATTATCTATAAACATTAAAAAAATAGTTGTTTTTATAGAGGTCTTGTAAATTATTTTATATGATTAAAAATAATTTCGAAAATAGAGAAAATATATTATTTAATTAAAAAAGGTTGAAAATGATCTATAAAGATAAAGAAATTTGTGAAAGGATTGATACTCCAATTTTTAAATCTCCTTACCATTATGAGGTTAGGGATGGTATGTATAGTTTTGGTGTTAATAAAAACACCTCACAACAAGATGAGAGTTATTTTGTTACCATTTACAATAGATCTGAGAAACAAGTTAAACATTATTCTAAAAAATATAATACTGCTTTTATTTTTGATTCCTGGACTCTCGAAATTACAGAAGGTCATGGCAACAAACACTTTAGATTTAAAGGCATTTTTAAGGAAGGTGAAAATCCAAAAGCATTTAAAACAAAGAAAAATCTCATTTCTTTTCTGAAGGAACATTTTATTAGTCATTATAAAATAAAAGAAGTTGAAGATTTAAAAGTGTCTTCTGATGATTATGCTGCAACTGTTTATTTTAAATTCAAAACGTCTTCTTTTAATGAAGAAATTTCACTTGATTATCTTATTTTTAGAGAAAAATTCTTTGACCTTGGTTTTAACACCGTCCATAAAAATTGGCGTGATAAAGCTTCTAGTTTTCAAAATGTTGTTTTAAGCCTTCTAAACTCAAAAACTAATTTGAGTGGAATAAATATAAATCTCAGCAGTCAAAATAAATACAATAGAATTAAAGTAAAAGAATATTCTGAAGAAGAGGTTTATCAAAGTTATTGTTTTATTAAAAAACTTGGTTTTGATTTTTACAAAAATGACAAACTTATTTTTGAAATCATAAAAGAATTGATAGAATCTAATTGGGATCAAGAAAAGAAAGATTTAATTGAGTTGAGTTATGCGAAATAATATTATTAAAAAGAACTCGAAATGAGTTCTTTTTTTTGTTATAATAACTTTTTCAATTTAAAAAGGGCTTCTATGAAACAAAAAATGAGAACATTGCTATCAAGATTTATCAGTAGCCCTTATACATTCCACACAGATTTCTTTCGATATTACAACAGAACACCATGAGCATCTTGAATTAAACTATAGAAGATAAGGACTTATTATGTATAAAGAAGACGAAAAATTAAAACAATTACTATTAGAAAACTATTTAAATGTAGCACCTAGCACTGTTAGGTTTCGTTTTAAAGGTGTTAACGATGAGCTTAAACAATCTTCATTATCATTAGATTTTTCTAATGAAGACTTAGAAGCTGAATGTTCTTTTGATTTTACCATTTCCAATAAAAAAGAAGTCATTGTTGGTCTTGTCTTTAAAGGCGATATTAGCCAAGAAGAAATTGATAGAATTAAATGTTTCTTTAAAGGAGATATTATCCATTCTTTTATCATTTATAAAAATAGATTAAGAAAAGAAGACTCTTCTCAGTCACACTCTATTTCTATTTTTCATAATGAAGAACTTTTCAACAAACTTAATAAATATATTTTTATTGGTTTTTTCCGTGATTATATTTCAATAAATTACAACATTAATGTTTCTTACAATGTTCTTGAAAAAATATATCAATTTACTGGATATCAATTCTTTGAAGGAAAAGAAATTATGGAATATTGCAAAGACTTAAGTCTTTCAAAGTTTTTAATTGAAGAATCTAGAAAACTTCGAGAGGACGATTTTTTACTATATTTGGAAACAACATTTAGTCGTTAATTTAACTTGTTTATTATTTTATTTTTTGATATAATCCTTGCGACGATGTAAGGATTATTTTTATGAATTTAAATGAAAAATTGAATAAGTTAGAATCTATAAATGAACTTGAAAATGAAACCTCAATTGAGATATTTTCACTTTCTCTTCTTTTACGTCATTTTACAAAAAAACATTTTATCCATTCTGTTATAACTTTGCCTTTACTTGTTCCATTTTTATTTATTCAGGATTCTATTTTTAACGACTACAAACTTTTTCATTTTTTCTCTTTTATTATTTTTGGCGTTATTTGCTGTTGTTTTATAGCACCTTTTGTAGACTATTTTAATTATAAAAAAACAGAAAAAAATTTAATGAATACAAAGAATAAAAAAGTAAAATTTCATCACCCAGATAATGCTGAAAATCTTTGTCTTGTTTTTATTATGCTTTTTACAATAATCCCTTTCGCCATTGAGTTTTTTTTCTTTCATAGCTTTGTTTACTTTTCTTTTGCAAAGAGTTTGTTGCCTTTTTTAATATTACCTTTTGTTTTAATACATATACATTATTTTTTCTATAAAGAAGGTTTTGCTACCAAGAAAAATATCTTTATATTTAATCATGAACAGAAAATGAAACAAATTAAAAGAGAAAAAGAACTTTTAATATCTTCTATTAAAGCAAGTCCTGATTTTGATTCTATTTTTGAAAATAAAAGTGACGCTGCAAAATACATCCTTGATGAAATTAAAAAAGAAATCAAAGAAGAAAATTACTATTCAACATATGTTAAACAAAAATACCAGAAAAATGAGATTGTTTTAGAAAATGAATAATAAATACATAAACATTGTTGAATTCAGAGAATATATTGCGAATATGTTCAAGAAAAGCTTTCATAAAGATGATTTTGTCGTTCAAGCTTTGTCAGGGAGCTTTCGATATACAGGAGATATCTTTGAAGGTTGTGCTACCAATCTTGAATTTGCAGACGTATATCCAGAAGCAGAAACAATAAAACATAATAAACAACTTTATTATTATTTTAGACTAAATAAAAGCATATTAACTTCTTTTAAATTGAATCAAAAAGAAGACGGTACTTTATATTGTTCATTTTTCTTTTATCGACCTGACGATGAAAATTTTCTTCCTATTAGTGATTGTAAATTAAAAAAGATAAAAGATTCTTTTTCATTTTTACTCAAAGAATTCTTTATTAATCCAGAGATTGGAGCTATTAAAGATTTCAATTCTGACGTTTTCCTTCCTTCTTCTACACTTAAAAAAAATAAATATGTAGGATGCTATATTTTTAAATCTGAAGGGTTTAAAAATCTTGATTTTTCTCATAATTTCTTTTTTTCTGCTAATAAAGTTTATGAAGATGCTCTATATCTTTACAGCATTAATATTAATCCTGAATTTATAGAAGAACTTTTGTCTAAAAAAGATAAGCTAAGAGGGTATAACACTATTATTCCGCAAGTTATTGCAAAAGAGCTGGATATTAATTTAGATAGAACCAGAGAAGAAACATTTGAGATATTGGAGCTTTTATATGGACTATAAGTTACACTTTCAAAAGTATTTCAACAATATCTTTCGTTTAGAAGAAGTAAGAATATTAACTTTCTTTAATAGTCTTTATTCTAATATGTCTCCTTATTTCGACGAAAAAGACTATAAACAAAAATACATACCTTATTTATCTTTCCAAGGGCGGGAACAGATTGCCTGTGGTGGAATTAATATAACAATATATACTTTATTTTTATTTACCAAAATCGATAATATTTTAAAAGGAAGTGTGACTTTCAACATTAGTGCGGGATCTTCAGAAATTCCATTTGGAATTGTTAAAAACTATGTTGAGAATAAACTGGAACAAGAACCCTTATTTCTGAAATATAAAAATGCAAAGTCTAAACTTTCTTCTCGAAATGGAAGCTCTTTTTATATTAATTTTGATTTTGACAACTTTAAGGATTTAGATATTGATTTTCTTTATTTTGCTTTATTAGATCAGATTAATGATTTGTTGGGTGAAAAAATGACACTATCTGAAGCTGAATATAAAAAGCTTTATCCTATGCTAAAAACTGGATTTTACAATGACAGGTGTGATATAATAAATGACATAACGAATCTTCTTGTTAGTTACAATAAAGAAAAAGAAACAATCCTAATTACAGAAGATTTATTGGAATTAATAGAATTAGAATATGGTATTTAAACGATGAAACTTAAAGAATTTACTTTTTTAGAAATAGAACCCAACTTTAAAAACATAAAAGATATTTGTCATTTTTGTTTTAATGAAAAAGAAGCGAAAGAAAATCATTTCTTTTTCGAAGAAGGTGATGTGCTTATTGTTCAAGACTCTACTGGTGTAAGTTTTGAGTTTGGTGAATCTGACCTTAGTCATTTTGTTATTGTTAAAACAAAAGATAATCAAATCAATTTTGTTCTAAAATCTGATTTTGATTTTTTAGTAGAGGTTTAAAATGGAATATTTAATAAAAACAGAAGACCTTAGCGATATACTATTTAAGCTACCTTTTATTGAAAATAAAGACAATATCGATTATATATTTCATAATGACTTTTCTTATATTAGCATTGATAACCCAAAGATCAGTGCTAAAAATAAATATCGAAAAATGTCTTTTGAGATTTTAATTGAAGATGACGGGAAAAAAACTTTTCTTTTTGCTGGTATTTTCAATCCAAGTCTTGGCAATACTGATTCTGAAACAATAAAAGAAAAAAATGCACTTACACAAAAAACTCTTTTAGAAATAAAAGAAGCAAATCTTTTTAAAGATTATGAAGTTTATTGGTGCGATGAACTTGACGAAGAATCAACCGATCATGAAGTATTGATTTCAATTTCATTTGATGACTTTACTGAATTCTCTTTTGATTTCCACAGATTTATGTTTTGTGGTCATGAAAGTTTATCTGATTTTAGTCTTGAAAAACGTAATTCATTATTTAACTTTATTAAAGAAAAAAAATTAGATTCTTTAAAAGAAAATATTGCTGAATATGCAAAACACTATTTTATTACTGACAATGACATGTTAGAAAAAGAAGAAATTGAAAACTTAGAACTTAATTTTGGAGCATAGTTATGAACGATAAAAAAAGCATGATTGAATATTTATTAAAACTTAAAGAAGAAGCTAAACAATCAGGCAAAGAAATCGTCTTTGATAAAGAAGCAGTAGACATTGAAATTGAAGAAGAATTTTCTGCTTTACACCTTCACTTTAAAAATATAGAAAGAACACCAGAACTTATGTTTTTATTAGATTTTGATCTAATTAAAGAAAAGATTACGATAGGGTGATTTTTATGTCAAAAATACGATCTTTAAAAGATATTTATAAGTCTTTTTATTTTCCAAAGGAGATATTAGAAAATAAAGAGTTCTTAAATTGCACTCATAAAAAGACTTATAATTATCCTTCTCTTTCAAAAGGTATATCTGTATCTAATAGAGAGCGTTTCTCCATTAAATTGAAGAATACTTCTCAGGTAATTGACATTTATTCATTCTGTTTGGATTTAAATTATTCTAAAAACAATGGGTATGATTTAGATATCTTTGTCTCTATTGATAAATCTTCAAAAGAGGCTCAAATTGAGTTGTTTAATTATTTGATTGATTTTTATTTAAAAGAAGAAGGGTTATCTGATGTTAAAATTACAAAACAATTCAATAGCTTTGACAAACAAGTGATTAGTTTAAATTTCAAATTTCGTGACTTTAAAGATCTTAGAACCTTTGATTTTAATTTTTTTACTTTTCAACAAAACATCAACCTTGTATATTTTGATACATACCCAAAAGCACAAGACCTCCCAAGATATCTTTCTGAAGAAGAGCAACAACAACTTTACGACGATTTATATGAAATACAAGATTTCATTAATTACCTTAATAAAGAAGATTTTTGTAAGTTATTGAAAAATATTTCTTTCGAAGAAGGAAAGAATAGAATATCAGACGATTTAAAAGATCATTTGATATTACTCTACAAGCAATAAACATATTGTTTTCTTAGGCAGTCTTTGATATAATAGAGGCAATATTATATCAGAGGCTTCTATGTGTTTTAATGTAAATAACAAAAATGATTTTCGAAATTATTTTAAAATACCTTTTTCAGAACATTCATTTGTCGGGGTTAAACTCTCTAAGTTTTACATCCCATTGGTAAAAAACAATAAATCTAATATTATTACTAAGCCTAAAGTTATATTAGAGGCTTTTAAAGGAAAAATTCAATTAGAAGACAACTTATATCATATAGAGTCTTCTTCTTATTTTCTTTCGGAATCAAAAAAAGGCTATAGTTTATTAGCTGTCATTTTCCTGCAAGACTCTGTAGGTTTAAGAAATAAGAGTGAAAGCGATATTGAAAATCTTAAAACTTTAATTACCCCACAATTATCAGAATCTCTAATTAAAGGTTTTGACCTCAACGAAAAACCAGAACTTGAAAATTCAGAATACAATAAAAACACTTATTCTGTAAATAGTATTGTTAAAAAATACGAAACTACACATGCTTTTAGATTCCAATTTTACTTTAAAGATTTCAACTCTATTTTTATTGATTGGGACTCTCTTGCTTTTCAGTCTGTTTTCTTTCAAGACAACAAACACTTGGATCTAAATAAAGAATTAAATTCAGAAGAACTATCTTATATTCAGAGTTTAATAAACAATATTAAAAAAATAGACCCTCTTTCTTTATCAAAAAAAGAGATAAAGTATTTTTCTCAAATTATAGAGAAATGGATCGAAAAAGATTTTACGCTTTCTGTCGAATTTAAAGAAGAAATCGAACTTCTATACAAGAATTAAGCAACAGGAACAAAATGATGATAATAAATAAAGAAAGCCTGAAAAAAAGTGAAAAACGTTTTGTCGAATTGCTTTTTCCAAAAGAATATAGTTATACATATTCTAATTTTCGAACGTATTCCGAGTTTAAATATGTTTATTGTGAGAATGATCATAACAAAAAAGAAGTGGCTTTCTTTATTGAGTTTGAAATAAAAGAATATGGTTTTTTTGAGATAATGCCAAAAGAGTTTATTATTTCTACACATAGCTTTGGAAATAGTGATCATGCATACATTGATTTTAAAGTCCTTTCTAATGACGAAGATAACTATAAAAAACTCGTTAATATTCATGGAGAACCAAAAAATAGAGAAGAAAAATATAAAATGTCAGAGTATGTTTATTTTCGACTGTGTGATTTAAGAAAATATTTCAATCGCTTAAAAGGTTTTAAAGCAGGAGGAAAAAGATTATCTAGTAAAAATATTGGAGTTGTAAGTGAAAAGGTATTTAATAATTACATAGAAAAAGAATCATTAAATATCAATAAATATGATCGTGGCATCATGGATTATCATATTAAAAGTGCTATTTTTAAACTTATTGGTGAATTTGAAATAACTCGTGAAGAATTAACTTTGTTTGCCGCCAAAGTTAACGAATATACAAATAAAGATAGAGAAAGAAACGTATTTTCTGAACTAGTTCACCACTCTTTCAAAAATAACAAATTTAAAAAAAACTTATTTAACGAATATTGTGAGCTTAATTATGGAAAATAATTTAAAAACTTTTTATCGATTTACAACAATGCTAGATTTTTTGTCTTTTGATTATTTAAACAATCAAAATGAAACTGAAAAAACTATGTTTTACTATGAACATTTTTATTCCGAAGAAGGGGATATTGGAGCTAAGTTTATTAGCATTATTACTCCTAAATGTCTTGGTTTTCATGTTGAACAGAAAAAACACATTATAAAGAATGTAAAAGTAAAATATGTTTTTTTGAATAACGATACATTAGAGCTTAACATCTCTTTAAACTTTCGTAATTTAACACAAGCTGAGTTGTCCTTATTTGAAATTGAACACAGAAAAAGCATTCATTCTTTTATTCAAGATATTATTGTTGGAAATATAGATTTCTCAAAAGATTATAATATTCAATATTTAACTGAGAATATTTGTAACGATTTTAGAGAAAATAATTTTATTTTTGATAAAGACTTTGAAGATTATATGGAATTAACTTATGGCAAATAACAAAGTAGATATATACTCTCTCGCTGATATTATATTTAATAAAAGAACTTTTTCTGATTCTTATTTTTTACGAGGATTTTCCACAAAAATCTTAGGAGTATTAAATAAAACCATATATGCAGAAGAGCACGTCATTACTCTTGAAGAAAAGGAATTCTTTTTTATAATACAAGCTTACACTTTAAATATAAAGAGTGAAGATTTCTTTCATGTTGTTTTTAACTTTAAACCAAAAAATGAAGAAGATTTTGAAATACTTAATTTAGATAAAGTTAAAGATTATTTAAAATCAGAATTCAATGATTTTAAAATACTTAATTATAATAATTCATATTCCTCAGAAGAGCAGAAGGTTGTTTCTTGGGAATGTTATATCTCGAAGTTGATATTTAAAGATTTTTATTTTAGGTTTTCAATGCTTGACCATTTTGAAAAGAGATTTGATATCCGATTATCAGAAAAAGATATTCAAAGCCTAAAAGATTTGATTTTTAATCATTTCATATCTGCAGTTTTGAAAAACAATTTAGACGAATTTTTAAAGAATCTTGGATATTTTGTTGATGAAATATCAGAAGATGATTTTGAAAGAATAGAGTTGATTTATGGAAAATAATACTTTGAAAAAATATAAACCTATGCTTAAAAATATTTTCTATAAAAATGCTCTTGGCTTAGGTGAGATTGTTTCTGCAGATTTTGATGTTATGACTAAAAGTAAAAAAAATCATAAAGCGAAATCCTTTATTATTAATGAATCTTTTTATTTTTATTATTTTGGTAAGAAACATTTTATTTGTTTTTCTTTATTGAAAGACAACGACTCTGATAATATTGTAATTTTTCTTTATGAAAAAGATATTTTAAATCGTCCTAAAAAAAATAAATATGACTTCTATCGTAAAGAGCCACTATATAATATTAAAAATTTTGAAATAAACCATTCATATTTCTTATTTCTTCATTTGATTGATATATTTCAATATAATTTGAAAACAGCATTAATAAGAGATATAATTATTCAAAAAAGAAATCGTGGTATGCTTAATAACATGCAGTATCTTAATAATTTTGAATATAATTATCAAGAGTTATTTTTTAAATATTTCTTTTATAAAAACATTTATGAACTACACAATGTTATAATATCTGATTCAGAATTAGATTTTTTATTTGAGAATGTTAGGGAATTATTCTTTAATTCCATTGATAATAACAAAATATTTGAAATGGTTAAAAATATCGTATTGGATGATGGACATGTGACAAAAAATACATTAGAATATATAGAATTATTACATTCAAGCTAAGAGGATAACGTGGAAAAATTTATTGCTGCTATTACTGCTTTGTTTACTTCTATCTTGCTTTTTATAAGCCAATACACAGAAACGGAAAGTATTAGTACGGTGTTCCCCAACAATGCCTGTCAAATGCTTCAACAAAATCCAGATTGGTTTCAATCGTTAAAAGATTCCGAAGATAAATGGGGGACTCCAATCCACACTCAATTATCTTTCATTAGACAAGAATCAGCATTCAAACATGACGCTCGACCTGTTCGTAAAAATAAATGGTATGAGTTGGGTGAAAATTATGCATCTTCTGCTCATGGATACTCACAAGCGTTAGTTGGAACTTGGGATCATTATTTAAAAAGTACTATGAGCGTAGGAATGCTTAAAAGCAGAGAGAGCTTTCGTGATTCAACTGATTTTATAGGTTGGTACAATAGTCAAAGTAATAGTATTAATAAGATTGGCTTTGATAACCCAAAAGAGCTTTATCTTGCTTATCATGAGGGCTGGAATGGTTACAAGAAAAAAACATATTTAAAAGAAGGTAAAGGATTTCTTAAAAGAGCTACTAAAAATATTGTTACTTGGGACAAAAAATATAAAGAACAATTATCTAGTTGCTCAATAACGACTGAAACTGATTGGAAATTCCAAGTTCGTGTTGTTTTTGAATACATTGTTATTATCTTTGGATTCTTATTAACAGTGCTTTCATTTATCTTTGAGATTTTTTATGATATAATTTCTTTCGCTTTAAGATTTATTTAACAGGACAAATAAATGAAAAAACAAATGAATACAGAAGAATTAAAAGACTATTTATTTAAAAATGCCTTTAATTTTTTTGATAAAAAAAATAAAAACACAAGATTCTCTACAAATACAAATTACGAAACAGATTATAGTGTTATTGGTAAAAATGAGGATTTTGCTAATGATCGTAGACGAAAAGTAACGTTTGAAGTAAAAAATTCTTTTTCCTTTCAAAATGAAACACATAATTTTATTTGTAGCTTTTCTTTTTTACCTATGGCTGAAATTCATCAATTTACTGCTCATTATGTTGTTTTCTTCACGGAAGCTTCATTTCGTGAAAGCAAACTCAAAGATAATATCAGTAATGAAATAATTAATAGAATTAAGCAAAATCTAGAAAACAGTCCTCATTTTAAAAATGTAACTAATATTAAAACTGAATTTATTGAATCTTTTATTTATGTTTTTTTTGATTTTGATTGTATTAAAGAAAACAATGAAGAAATAGATGTCGATTATTTTTATTTCATTGATACTTTTAAGGAAAAAGAAGAACTTAAAGATATCAATTTAGAAAACCACTATCCCGTCTTATATAATAGATTCAAAGATTTCGTTTTGAAATCTGGTTCTTATGATCTTTACAAACGAATGATTGAAGTCATTTGTGAAAATCAATATGAGCAAAATTCCGAAACTCTTGCTGACATTATTGAATTGCAAATCACCAATTAAAAAAAAAGGTTAGAAGATCCTAACCTTTCTTATTTATTGACATTGAACCTGTCCTACTCTACCACAGTGGTGAACTTGCCAAGTATCTACAACTTTTCTTGTTGTCTCCGTTTTTGTCTCGTTATGACTAAATTGATTTGAACCAACTTTCATATCATTATAAACAGGTCTACTACTTGTTGTTACTACATCACAAGTTTCTCTAAATGTTGATACTTGGAAATTCCATAACTCTTCGACACTACAATTTCGTTCTGTTGTTCCTGTAACTGTCCAACTTCCATAAACTTTGTTTACAACATAGTTTTTTGTCCCTGTTGCCGTTCTTGAGCTTGAAACACTTTCGGTTTTATAACTTGTCTCAGTCTTTTTATAAGTATTAGAGCCTACTTTCCAATCATTATAAACTGTTCTTGTTCTTTTCTTTTTCTGAGTACAACTACCCGTTTGAGTGAATGAAGAACCATGATTAACCGTTGATGTT
>CEVA01216781.1_pt1 | contig 21005 bp, 20 predicted proteins | sample 361521 | NCBI WGS metagenome assembly CEVA01 (sample SAMEA2622823, study PRJEB7988) | marine metagenome | isolation source: saline water (ENVO:00002010), including
CGGCATTGCGAACGCCGCGCTCTCCCAACTGAGCTATATCCCCATGCCAACCCAAGAAAAGCCCATTTGGGCGCATTCATGGATCCGTCCGGTTCTTCCCTACGCGTCCGGGAACCTTTTTGAATCGTAAAGCCACCGCTGAAGGACTGTCAAGCGGTTTACGCCTGTAAGGCTTGTTACCACGAACACGACTTTGATGATAGATCGTGCGTTGACGCTCTTCTGTGCCACTGCTAGAGTGAACCACAACGTTATACTGTCCCTAGTCTATCCGATATGCACTCCAGACGTTATCAAAACCCATAAGGGAGTAGGCCCATGACATCCACCAATAAAGACCCCATCTTGGTGGTGGTACAACTTACTGGCGGCAGCGATTACATGAATATGGTAGTCCCATATGCCGATCCGCTTTATTACGATAATCGACCCACAGTGGGAATTCCCGCCGAGGACGTTTTACAGATTAATGATCGGTTTGGGTTCAACCCCGTTTTGGGATCGGTCAAGAATTTCTACGACCAAGGTAATGTGGCCGTGGTGAACGGCGTAGGTTATGCCAACCCCAATCGCTCCCACTTCCGGGCCATGGATATATGGCACACCTGCGAGCCGGATAAGATTGCTACCGAAGGCTGGTTAGGGCGTGTGATTCGGGATATAGACCCTCATGGTGAAAACGTTTTGACTGGTGTGAACTTTGGTCGAGGGCTTCCCCGCGCATTAGCTCTGACAGGGGTACCTGTGGCCTCGGTTGCCGTCTTGGAAGGATACGGGGTTTTGACGGGAATCCAAGGTGAAGAACAGCGAGCTCGTGCTCTGGACGTTTTCGAGAGGATGTATTCCCCGGCGATCGGAACTAGCGCAGCTATGGATTATCTAGGCCGCACGGGCCTGAATGCACTTAAAGGAGCCGACATTCTCAAGACTGCTGCCGACAGCTATTCCTCCACCGTGGAATATGCTGCTACACCTATCGCTAGGAGTCTCAAAGGCATGGCACAGGTGATCCTGAAGGGTCTGGGGACTAGGGTGCTTTACACCTCTCAGGGCGGATACGATACGCACGCCAACCAGGTGCCAGTGCAGACTCCACTACTTGATGATCTATCCAAGGGAATCGGCGATTTCTTTGCTGACCTGGAAGAGCACGACGCTTCGGATAATGTGATGATGCTGGTCTTTACTGAGTTTGGTCGCCGGGTAAAAGATAACGGTTCCGGTTCAGACCACGGCTCAGGTGGTGGATGCTATCTAATCGGACACCCGGTAAAGGGTGGCATGTACGGCGAATATCCCTCGTTGAGAGAAGCGGATCAGTTGGACGGCGATCTTCATTTCAATGTCGACTATCGCAGCGTTTACTCCACTATTGTCGAGAAATGGATGGGCCTGGATGCTAAATCCACCGTCGGCGGCAACTATGAACATCTTGACTTTGTCTAAATCGAATGGACTCATAGATACTGTAAGCCCGAAAGTGAGGATTAATGATGGCTGGTAAGAATGAGGTAGCTGTATTCGGAGGCGGGTGCTTCTGGTGCACCGAGGCCGTGTTTATGGAAATCAAAGGCGTGATTTCTGTGGCGTCTGGCTACTCTGGTGGTCACGTGGCAAACCCCACCTATTATGAGGTCTGCGGAGAGACCACTGGGCATGCCGAGGTTGTGCGTCTGGAGTTTGACCCTTCAGTTATTTCTTTTAATGAGATGCTCGAGGTGTTCTTCGTATCCCACGACCCTACGACTCTCAATTACCAGGGCGCCGATAGAGGAGAACGTTATCGTTCCGTGGTTCTTTACACTTCTGATACCCAACGAGACCAGACAGAAGAATATATCAAAAAGCTGGACGCTGAGGGCAGCCAGCCTGGACCAGTGGTTACACAGCTTGCTCCATTTGAAGTGTTCTACGAGTCTGAACCGGAACATCGCCAGTTCTACCAGAACAATCCGGGCAGCATGTATTGTCAGGTGGTTATCAGCCCCAAGGTAGCCAAGATTCGCCAAAAGTTTGCCAAGAGCTTGCGTTAGCAGCTTACTCTTGTGTTCATATTTCGGTGGATAAGGTTCAGCTATCTTCTGAAAAAGTGGCAGTACATTACAGGAAATGCAGTGTGAAACTCCTACCCTTTATCACTCTGTTTGCCGTGTTGATTTTGGCAGCATGTGGTGGTGGCAGTGAAGCAACTCAGGTTCCGGCCCAAACTATGGGTATTACCTCCACTCAGACACCCTTGGTGCCGTCGGTTTTGTTGAACGACATCAAAACCGCTATGGACGCATTAGAAAGCTTCACTCTAGAGAGCGAATTATTACTAAAGACTGCCAAAGATGCTGAAACTAACCTGATTTCCATGGAGATTAAAAGCGCAGGTTACGTTGATGGCAATAACGAGATATCCATCACTATGGATATCGATACTGCTGGGTTTGTTGGAAAGGTTACTAACGAAACCAAAACAGTTGGAGGCGTCTCATATGCCAGGGATTCTTTCTCGGCAGAGTGGTCGATAGACGAGGACACTGTTGAGAGTGAAGATCAGGATTTTATTCCCGTTAACATGGTTGCGACAGAGGCCGTGAGAGAGGTTCTAGACGGGCTACCAGTCTACAAGGTGACGGGAACTGTTCCTGATGAATCCGAGAATGAGTTGGTGATTCTCTGGGTCGGTGTCGAAGACTTTTTGGCCCGGCAGATCAGACAGGAAGGTAAAGTTCCGGCTTCGGACTATGACGCTTTTCAGATTGGAAATGTCGAAAGTCTGTTTCAGAGTTTTGTGAGCCGGTTCAGAAATTTGAACGAACCAGTTCAAATTTTAAAACCATCTGTAAAGGTTGAAAGCAAACCTGGTAAACAATACTCCGAATTCCCTGCTATGACTATCGATAAGGCAGCTACTTATCTGGCAACTATGCGCACCAGTATGGGTGATATACGGATAGAGTTATTCGCAGCCACTGCTCCAGAAACGGTGAGCAGCTTTATCTTTTTGGCGAAAGAAGGGTTCTATGAAGGAGTGACTTTCCACAGGGTAATCCCCAATTTTATGATTCAGGGTGGGGATCCCACAGGCAGTGGTAGCGGTGGTTCTGGGTATAGTTTCAATGATGAATTTGACCCTGAATTAAAATTTGATCGTGTGGGTGTCCTGGCAATGGCTAATTCGGGTCCCAATACAAATAGCAGTCAATTCTTTATCACAACCGTGCCCACACCTCATTTGAATGGTAAGCACACAGTATTCGGACATGTGGTTGAGGGTCAGGAGATAGTTAACGCGATATCTTTGGTGCCCACTGAGGGACCCGACCGACCGGTACAGCCTGTGATTATTCAGGGAATAGATATTATGAGGACAAGCTAAGCCCGCTTGTAGGTAATCGAAGTAGAAATTGGAGGCAACGTCATGCCATTTGGAGGCAACGACTGGCACGCATTGACTGAAGAGCCGACACTGGAGCCGGATATTCCAATTTGTGATCCCCACCATCATTTTTGGGACCGGCGTCCTGAACGTATTCCCTATCAGAATTACCTGCTGCCTGAGCTTTATGAGGATTTAAACAGCGGACACAATGTGGTCTCCACAGTGTTCGTTGAGGCCAATGCAATGTATCGTCCTAACGGATTAGAAGAGATGATGCCAGTAGGTGAAGTAGAGTTTGTCCAAGGATTGGCAGCCGCTGCTGACACAGGTCTCTATGGACCTGCAAAAGCAGCCGCGTCTATCGTCGGCCATGCTAATCTTCATTTGGGCGATGCGGTGGAGCCGGTGTTGGAAGCGTTGCAGGCAGCCAGCCCCCAGCGTTTCAGGGGTATTAGACACGGCCTAACGTATGATGACCACCCGGATATCGGTAACAACCGGTGGAATCGAAAGGAACAGCTAGGTGAAGAGAGGTTTAGGGATGGTGCAAGGGTACTGGCCCGCATGGGATTCTCGTTTGACGCCTGGATGTATTTCCATCAACTTCCCGAGTTAGTTAGTTTTGCACAGGCTATTCCAGAGCTGCCAATCATTTTGAACCACATTGGTGGAGTGCTTGGAACCGGCCCTTACGCGAATCTACAAGAAGATGTCATTCCTGTCTGGAAGAAGAACTTGGCTGAAGTTGCCAAATGTCCAAATGTTGTTGTGAAACTTGGCGGCATCGGACAGCCCCGGACCGGATATGATTGGTCGGCTCGGGAGAAGCCGATTGGATCGGATGAACTATCGGGGTTGATGGCGCCGCTCATGAACTATGCTATCGATCAATTCGGGCCTGACCGGGGTATGATCGAGTCGAACTTCCCGCCGGACAAGGTGGGGCATTCCTATAACATCCTCTACAATGCCTTCAAACGCCTGACAAAGGATTATTCGGCTAGCGAGCGGAATGATATGTTCCGAGGCACAGCAGAGCGGGTTTACCGGGTGGAGTACTAGGTTTACGGTGAGCTGGACTTCTGTCGTGGTTCAACCTGCGCTCATTCTTGGGTTCTTTTGACGGGCTCAAAAAAGATCGGTCTGGTGCGAATATAGTCGGAAAAAGTCAAAGTGCGTTCTGTTAACTTGAACGCACTTTGACTTTCTAGTTTTATAGAGGTAATGCCACCGTTTGGCCGGTTTGCGCGCTACGTGTTACGGCCTCGGTGAATTCCATGTAGTGGAGACCCACCTCAAATGGTGTTCGTGTGATCTTCTCTGTCCCCCGGATAGCATTGCAGAATTCTTCTTCGACCCGCCAGACGGCCCGGCCTTCTTCAGGATTCGGAATCTCTGATAGTTTTTCGTCGCCTCGTTTACCGCCGTAGACGTTCTGCGCACCGTCCACGTGGAGGGTACCCTCACTGCCGTATATCCAGATGCCGTTTCCTGAAGATAGGCCAGTTACTGCGCTGAATTGCATGTTTGCTTGGGCTCCATTGGCCAGTTCAGCTAGTATGTTCACGTGATCGGGAATGGTGATGTCTACCAAATCACCATTCTCATCTTTACGACGGTTGACGTTGATCGATGTCATGGCTGAGACCTTGGTGGCTCGTCCGACCCACCGGATCATGGCCTCATACCAGATTCCCATGTTTAGGATGTTGTAGCCGCTCAGGTCACGGTCGTTGCGCCAGTGCATCTCGCCGCCCTGCTCCATGAAGGTGTTACCCAGAGACTGGACGTTAACGCCGATGATGTCCCCTATGTATCCTTCAGAAATCTTAGCCTGAAGTAGCCGGTCAATCTTGAACGTTAGGGGTGATGGAACGATCTGGGTGACCAGGTCTGGACGCTCACGCGAAGCGTCCAACATCTCTTGGGCTTCTGTAGCCGAGGTGGCCATACGAGCTTCGCAGAGTACGTGTTTGCCGGCTTCCAAAGAGGCTAGAACCAGGGTGCGGTGCATGTAAGGCCACGTGCCAATGCAGATGGCATCTATGCTGGGGTCTTCTAGCAGATCCTGCCAGTTTTCGTAGACGCCAGAGATATTGAACTGATCAGCTACTGCTTGACTTGAGGCGCGGCTGCGGTTTGCTACGGCCGCAATCTCGAGTCCGTCCACCTTCTGAAATCCAGGGATGTGCCGGTCTCTGGTATTTTTACCAGCCCCAATGAGGCCGAGCCTGATTCCTTCTGAAGCCATTGTTGCTCTCCCTGATAATTAATTATCGAATGATTGGGTTTTAGAAATATCACCTAAAGAGGCAAGAATATCGTCTGACCCGATTGGGCGCTGCGGGTTACCGCCTCGGTGAATTCCATGTATTGTACCCCCACGTCAAATGGAGTGTGGGTCACGGGTCTGGCACTTCGGATGGAATCTATGAAGTCCTGTTCTACCTGCCATTTACCTCGTTTGCCGTCGGCTATGGGATGCTCTTTGAAATCTGTATCTCCAGGCTTGCCCAGCCAGACCTTTTCGAAGGGTGGCCCTTCAAGTTTGATGGTGCCTTCGCTGCCAAAGATCCAGAGTTCAGACCCGGTTTGCATTCCGGTGACTGTGCTCCAACTGAGGTCTGCCTGAACCCCTGATGCGAACTCACACAGGACATTTACGTGATCAGGAATGGTGACACCACGCATGACACCTTCCTCGTCCTTGCGCTGATTAGTGAAAACCCGTGTCATAGCCATCACCTTCGTAGCAGGCCCAACGTAACGCATCAACGCTTCATACCAGATACCCATTCCCATGATGTTATAGCCGCTAAGCAGCCGGTTTTGCCTCCAGTGGAGGTGACCGTCAGTGTTCATAAAGGTGTCAGAACGGTCGACCCGACCGTGATAGTCGCAGACCCGTAGTCGGAGAGCCAGCAGTTGGCCTAGTTCCCCGGAGCCGATCAGATCCTGGACGGTCTGGTCTACCTGGAGGGTTTGGGGTGCCGGTACGATCTGGGTGACCAGGTGAGGGAACTGCCGGGAAGCGTTCAGCATCTCGTGCGCTTCTTGGGCGTCCATAGCCATGCGCGCTTCGGTGAGCACATGCTTGTCGTTCTCAAGGGCAGCTAAGACCAGAGTGTTATGCATATAGGGCCAAGTTCCAACGCAAACGGCGTCTATGTCGTCTGCCTCCATGAGTTCCAGCCAGTTGTCGTAGACCGCGGGTATTTCATACTCGCTAGCGATTGCTTCTCCGGACTCGCGGCTGCGGTTGGCCACGGCTACTATCTCGACACCCTTTTGTTCTCGGAAGCCTGGTATGTGTCTGAGGCGTGTATTTGCACCGGCACCAATGAGCCCAACGCGGATGGTCCCATTTTCCATGATTTCCCTCCAGGCGCTGATTTCAGCGCTATGAGTGAGTTGCGTTTGATGTTCTTAATTTGAATTCGATTAATTCTAGGTTAGAGGTAGGGTTTAGTCTATAGGATCGGTTTCTATAGGTGGCTTGCGTCGCTTTCAGTATTAGAATACTAGCGTGAAATAATTTGGTTGACCGAGGAAAGGGATAGAGTGCTTGCCTTTGTTTGGCACGGTTTGATAAACATCGTATTCTCGGCTCGATTTCGGGTTGACGGCAATAGTATGATGCCGTTTCTTAGTCATGGTGAATCAGTCCTAGTGGTGCGCACGCGGTACCGGTGGAATAAGTTACGTCGGGGAGATGTGGCTGTGTTTGAGCGTCCTACTATCGCAGGGGGCACTTCTATAAAACGAGTAGTGGGGTTGCCAGACGAAGACATCAGAATTGTTGATAGTCTGGTTTATGTGGACGGGCAGGTACTGGTAGAGGGCTACATTTCTGGTGAGGCAGGACTTGGAGAGAAGGAGTGGTTCAATGGGCCGGATGAGTACTTTTTGCTGGGGGATAACCGGGCGGAGAGCACCGATAGCCGGGACTATGGACCAGTGACTATGGCTTTAATCAAAGGGAAGGCTTGGTTCCGTTGTTGGCCGCCAGCCCGCTGGCGGCCGCTAGGTAAGGATAAATCAGGTTAGAGCTTCCAGATATTTCCTACCTGCATGATCAGATCCACGTTGAAGATGCTCTCGGCGGGCCAGCCGGTCATCTTGATCCAATCTTCAAAGTGCTCCTGTTCCACGGCTTCACACTCGGTGACGAGCTTGCCGCGCCCAAGGTCTCCGTAGACCTTTAAGATGGTGGTGCGGCGGTCAGGACGCCATTTGCTGACGACGCTTAGTTTTTCTCGGAACTGCTCTTCTGTGAGTCCGGAAACATCGTGTATCGCTAAAAATCGGGCCATGTCGGTCGTTTACCTCTTTGATAAAGCTGATAGCCGAGTAGTGTTGACTGACAGCTTCTTAATCTTTGGGAGCCACAAAGGGATAAGGGATATCAATGCCGTCTTTTAGCGGCAGCACTACTGTGGCGTTGCCTGGCATGCTTTCCACACCATCCTGGGTCTTCATGCCAAGATCCATCTCGATGAAGCCCATTCCGCCCTTCTCGTATTTGCTGGTAACTATAGCCCAGACGATCAGAGTGTCACCAGGCACCAGCATGGCTCGGTGTTCAAAGGACGCCTTCCAAGGCCATCCTTTGGGCAAGGTGAAGTCCTTAAGGTATTGAGGCACCACGCTTTGCTTCCATGAGCCGTGCACCAGTATGCTCGGGTTTTTGTCGTGGTTCATGCCGAAGTCCAAATCGTAATGGATCCGGTGGAAGTTTTCTATAGCCGCACTCCACCGGAATAGGTGCGTGGGGGTTTGGGCGTAGACGTACTTGGGTAGCTCGTCTCCGACATTCACGTCTTCGTAGTAGGTCTGTGTTTTGTTACGTAACTGGTCGGCAGTGGGTCTTTCGTTGTGGGCCTGAATCTCAGCAGGCGTCATCTTTAGTAGGTCTTCTAATCGGGCGCTCATTGGGACAACCTCAAGGGGTTTTTATAATAGGCTTGATAGGGTTTAACGTCGGATTGAGGACTGTCTGGTGATACAGAGCAGGTCCTTGTTCTGGTTCGTGTAGGTGATCTCCCGGGTGATTATCAAGAAGGCTTTACCGTCTCGACCAACTCGTTCCCGAATGTCGTGATATCGGTTCTGGAAGTAAATGACATCACCGATATTTGGGTATTGGTAGACTTCAATCTCGTTTCCGGCATTTAGCGTCCGCACTAGGTGAGTCGGGATCTCTGGGAGCTCTCCTGGCCGTTTTACCGAGCCGATTCCGTCAGACATAGGGTTTTCTTTGAAAGCTGCTGTTATGGCGTCTTCAGCTTCAGGCCGGATACGCTGAGTCATGTAACTGACCATTATGGGAGGTACAATGATTGCGCCGTAGTGGGTGCTCTTGGCGAAATCTTCGTCCCAGTAACGAGGATCAGGATCCATGACGGCTTGGGTGAATCGGCGTAGATATTCGACGTCTACAGTTCCCCAGGACTCGATCAACTCGCCTTCGACGCCGATCATGGCTTTTACCTCTGGCGTGAGGACCGACTGTGTGTCGGGTTGGGCCTCCTGAGTCATAGCTGTTTTCCTCCGGTGATTTAACGATATCAGCCTAACCTAGCCCCCCCAAACTAGTCAACAAACCACCAGATGATGCATATGTTTGACCACCGTTGGTGGCTTAAATCTAGGTGGTTCTCGGTTTCTTTTGTGACGGCTAGAAATATTTGTAATCCTTGTGGATTCTTTAGCACTGGGATAACATTGGGTTCGAATTAATGAAGCCCTTTATTGGCTGTATTTGAGGCCGTATTTTCGGTTACAAGGCGGAATAACCAGGGGAATGAATTGGAGCATCCTTGCCCCGTTAAACGATTAGGCAGTACCCGCTATATCTTAATGGCGTTGGCCATCAGCATTATGGCCCTGTCAATGGCTTGTGGGAGCTCCGCAACCGTCACAACGAATCTTGATACGACTGAACCGTTGGTTGAGACACCGGTCCCAAGCACTGGCGATGCCCCGATCCTCGACGAACTGAGTGGCATTGGGCCTCTGGTTCGCGTGGAAGACCTGGAATTTTCTGTTGAGGTCGCCGCGAACGCGGAACAGCGGATCAGAGGGCTTTCGGGCCGTGCATCGTTGGATCCAGGAACTGGGATGTTATTCATCTTTGAGAAGCCAGAACGGTTTCGCTTCTGGATGAAGCAGATGGAAATATCTCTGGATATAGTCTGGATTGGTTCCAATTGTGAGGTGGTCGACGTTTCGGAGAATGTCCCGTTCCCAGATAAAGAGACACCATTGGAGGATCTGCCGCGCTACTCGCCGGAGTCTCGGGCAAAGTTCGTCCTTGAGATTAATGGCGGCGAGGCGGCTGACTTGGGTTTGGGTATCGGGGATAAAGTGGAATTTTTGAATGAGATAGCTGGCAAGTACGATTGCTAGTTGGACTATTACCAAAGTAATAGATCTTTAGATAGATAAATAGCGAGGGACCTTTTAAATGGATATCCTGGTTTCTGGATCAATGGCTTACGATCGCATTATGGATTTCAACGGCATGTTCTCTGAACATATTTTGCCGGATCAACTGGACAATATAAATGTGAGTTTCACTGTGAACAGCCTCACTGAGAATTTTGGTGGAACGGCTGGAAACATCGCCTATTCGCTTTCACTGTTGGGGGAGGAACCCCGCATAGTTGCCACCATTGGACAGGACTACCATCGCTATTTCGAGTGGTTGAAGCAGATCGGAGTGTCGACCTCAGATATCCGTATCGTCGATGAGGAACTCACTGCAGGTGCCTACATCACCTCTGATACTGCAAGCAACCAGATAACCGGGTTCAACCCCGGTGCCATGAAACAGCAGTCCGGGTTTGATTTTTCGTCCGTCAATCCCAATGACTGTTTGGCCATAGTGGCACCAGGCAACTTGGGAGACATGGTCGACTATACTGCTGAACATGAAAAGCGTGGTATCTACTCTATCTTTGATCCTGGCCAATCGCTGCCGGCTTGGCAGCCGGAAGCTTTGGCTACGGCCATAAGTCAATCCAAGATGTTGGTGTGCAACGACTATGAGATGGAGCTGATATCCAACACCACCGGAATGTCCCGAGACCAGGTTGCCAAAACTGTAGAAACAATTGTCGTAACTAAGGGCGGTGATGGGTGTGACATAATCACCACCACCGGAACAGTGTCGGTTCCGGTGGTTCCTGCAGCTGATGCAGTGGATCCGACCGGTGCGGGGGATGCCTTCAGAGGTGGTCTAATCAAGGGCTTAATTTCCGATCTACCCATTGAGCGTGCGGTGCAGATGGGTAACGTGGCCGGTCACTACGCCGTGCGCGTTCTGGGTACCCAACAGCACAGCTTCACAGAGGATGAGTTCTACTCGAAACTGAGCGAGAACTTTGGGGGCTAAATAGCAATTGCCATTGCCGCTGGTGTCGCCTACAATTCGTCCGAATTTACCGACTTAGCTCGCTGGCTGGGCAGGCCAGCCAAATTGAATATTGATGAGAGTACTGTGACTTCCACTCAATCGCCCCAGACATCTTCGTTAGCGACTCCACTGGCCCATGGTCCTCTGGATGGTGTGAAAGTGCTGGACCTGAGCGAGGATATATCAGGTTCCTTCTGCGGTCGGCTCATGGCAGACTACGGCGCCGACGTTTTGAAGATAGAACCACCTGTTGGGGCATCGTTGCGTCGTATGGGCCCTTTCTTTGGTGACGACCCGCATCCAGAAAAAAGCCTGTTTTACCTTCTGATGAACCTGAACAAGAAGGGTGCGACTCTGAACTTGGAAACGGTTACTGGTCGGAATATTCTCAAGAGACTTGTTCCCCACGTTGATGTGCTCATAGAGTCTTATCGTCCAGGTTTTATGAGCGAACTGGGTGTGGGCTATGAAGATCTTAAGACAGAAAACCCTGCCTTGATTATGACATCTATTACGCCATTTGGTCAGACAGGTCCTTACGCTCAGTACAAGGGCGAGGAAGTAGTCAACTACGCCATGGGCTTGATCATGAGCATCAGCGGCGTGCAGGGTAGGGAACCACTGAAGCATGGTGGGTTCCAAGCTCAATATGAGGGGGGGCTGAACGGTGCAGCTTCCACTTCCATGGCTCTGTTTCTAGCGGGCGAGGTTGGCGAAGGTCAGCATATTGATGTTTCAGTGACTGAATGTGTCGCCTCGAGCGCCATGGCCACGCAGACAATGTACCCATTTATGGGAGGGACACTGCCCAGACGTGCAGCCACTGGTAGCAACTTCGGACATCCAATGCCATGCAAAGATGGCTGGATAATCGTTCAGACTGGTGGTGGGGCCAGTTGGGCTGATATCGCGGATTTTTTTGGTGATCCTCAATTGATGGAACCAAAGTTCTCAGACCCAGCTCAACGTCTTAGGAACACTGCCGAGTTGGATCAAGTAGTATTGGAGTCGATTAAAGAACGAGGCAAATGGGATCTCTTCACCAAAGCAGCCCAGGCTAGGATGTTGTTCGGTTTGGTGCAGACTCCCTCCGAATTGTTGAACTGCCCTCAGCTGGAATCGAGAAACTTCTATCGTGAGATTGAACACCCGGTAATTGGCAAGGTAAAAGTACCGGCAGTGTTGTTCAATTTAAGTCTAACCCCGTATCAGTTCCTCCGTGCCGCGCCCACCTTGGGCCAGCATAACGCAGAGATATACATAGACGGTTTGGAATACAGCCGCGAAGATTTCGTCCGCTTAAGGCAACTGGACGTTATTTAACAAACATTTATGGGGATAATAGGTGTTTCTCCTTGGTAATGTCAGGTCAGACGAAGTTGAGATTTTTGACTTAGTCTGATATGGGGTCACCTCTTCGAGAATACTGTGCTCCTATAAAACTAACTAAAAAGTACAATCAACAGAAGGAAACAAAATGGCTCGCTTACCGCTGGAAGGCATCCGAATCATTGACTCTACCTACGTGTTTGCTCTGCCATACGCTGGCGGGTTGCTAGCTGATTTCGGAGCAGAGGTGATCAAGGTTGAAGGTCCCGGCCGTCCCGATGTCACTCGAACCGGTGGATATGCTGGAGCTTTTCCGGAAAATGAACTTGGCGATGATTGGTGGAACCGGCCGTCAACCTATAACCTTATCCACCGTGGCAAGCAATCTATAACCCTGGATATGACAGACTCTCGGGGTCGTGATTATTTCAGAGATCTGATAAAAATCAGCGATGTTGTTATGGAGAACTTTACCCCCAGAGTGATGCGTAGTTGGGACCTAGATTACCCCAATATGAAGAAGATAAAGCCGGATATCATCATGGTCTCCAATACCGGCTACGGCCATGGTGATGGCCCATATTCCAGCTATCCGGCTCAGGCAACTACTCAGGAGGCGACTCATGGTCACTGCTGGATCACGGGACATGTTGACGGTGGACCGGCAAAGGCTGGAGCGTCGTTCGTTGATTTTCTCTCCACTTGGACCGCGCTCTTCGCCATCGGTTCAGCTCTGCGTTACCGCAACAAAACCGGACAGGGTCAATGGGCTGACCTAGGCATGTACCAATCAGGCGTTATGTTCATGTCCGAATACATCATGGATGCTCAAGTAAATGGCCGGGAGGGTGGCCGCATGGGTAATCGCCATCCTTACCGATCACCTCAGGGCTGTTACCCTGCTCTGGGAGACGACCGATGGATTACACTATCTGTGGGTGACGATCAGGGTTGGGCGGATTTATGCCAACTTATGGGCAAGCCAGAATTGGCGTCAGAACCGGATTTTGCCGATCTGCTTTCTCGGCAGAAGAACCACGACAAGATTGACGAGATAATCAAGGAATGGACATCAAGTGTCGATCGGTACGAGCTGATGCACGCCCTGCAGGGTGTTGGGATTCCGGCGGGACCAGTTTTGAATAGCAAGGACGTTCATTACGACCCGCAGTTTAAGAGCAGGGGTTTCTTGGAGCGAGTCGATTATCCCAAAGAGCGAGAAATGGGCTCCAGGATGTTCATCGGCCGTCCTTACAAATTTTCTAACAGTCCGTTGGCTATTCAGGGGCCATCCCCTACGTTTGGACAGCATAACGAGGATATATTACAGGGGTTGCTGGGTGTGGACAGTGATACCTATCTGAGTTTGGTTTCCGACGCGGTTATCGCAACGGTACCTACTACGGGAGAGGCCTCACCCCGGATACCGCAGGAAGAGGCGTTACAGCGGGGGCGTTTGGCCGATTGGGATCCGGACTATTTGCAAAATTTGGGGCTTGTCTAGGCCGTCACAGACCTCTTTGATTTTCCTTGACACTCTTAAAACCTCAAGGCTAAGCTAGTCATGACGAAGTGTCATGCGTCATCTTTTCTTCTCGGGCCCGTAGCTCACTGGTAGAGCAGACGGCTCATAACCGTCTGGTAGTTGGTTCGATCCCAACCGGGCCCACCACTTTTTTCTAATTCAAGTTGTATTTTCTTGTTCCTCCTTAGATACGAACGCTGCGATAAATATGTTTCCTGCTTAACTGCTATAGGCTATTCTTACTGAAGCTATCGTAGACTATGATTATGGACCGAAATTGAAGAAGGAGGAATGTGTAATGGAATTGTTGTTAGAGCTTTTTCATGATTACTTTCGTCGTCTTCACCAGGTAGTTTTGGACGCTGACGAAGAGGACGCTGGGCGAGAGATTTTGGGGATGGTTGAAGGTCGTGAAGCTAGCGAAGATGTCGAGATAAAGGTTGATGAAGTTGCTTATAAACTCTTCGCTGATGTGTTGGCTGAGTACCAAGCGGATCATATAGGCCTTTTAAACACTTGGGTCAGACATGAACATGACCACACTGGTTCGGGGACCACTAATCCTGAGATTCGCATAGACTTTGATCCCATTGACGGGAGTGATGAGTATCTCCGGAGAATCAGAAATTCTGTCTATAGTGTTATCTGTGCTAGGGATGCAGATACTTTCCGGCCATTAGCAGCGGCTACCCTTGATGTGCATTCCGGTATGGTCTATTCGGTTGGCCAGGAGGGTACGGTTTCGATTGAATTCCTCCGGAGTGGACGAGTTATAACTGCGAACCCTGCTGGGCATACGGCCCTTGCCAATACAGGTGTTTCTGGTGCGGTTTACGTTGGTCGTATGAGGTATCTTTTACCGTGGATGGAGGCTTTACGGGAGATATTGTCTCGTCCTGAACATGCCGGCATAGCCCTACATGGTAAGGGAGGGTCGTTTGTCTATTCGTTTATCGCCGCAGGCGTTTTTTCTTTTTACGTGATGCCTGATGAGCCGGTAGATGAAATATTGCCCGGTCTTGCCTTCGCCGAGCTTGTGGGGTTCCCTGTATTAGTACGCGAGGGCACTGGTAATTGGGTGCAGTTTGATATCAGGTCTCACGGTGAATTAAAGCGTGTGCCGTTTTTGGTGGTGGCCTGCACCAATGATTTAGCAGCAGAACTGACTGCCGCCGTAGACCAGATGGTCGGTTAGGGTCTGGATCATGTTGATAGGAGTGGTTTCAGATACTCATGGGTTCTATGACCCACGCGTGCCGCCTCTTCTTAAAGGCGTGGAGCACATACTTCACGCTGGCGATATCGGTACAGGCAATATAATAGATAAGTTGGCCGAAATAGCGCCGGTAACGGCGGTGCGCGGTAACAACGACCGCGAAGGCCCAGAGGCGGAATATCCAGAAGTGGAAACTATCTGGATAGCAGACTGCCGTATCTATCTTACTCATATAGTGAAGGTACCTAAAATTGGGGATGAGATTGGAATATCTCATTACCTAAACCAGAAAATCGACGTTGTGGTGTTTGGTCATAGTCACAGCGCTTTCCATGAGCAACGAGACGGACTGACATTCTTTAACCCGGGTGCGGCGGGTAAACGGAGGTTCAAAGTGGTGCCGAGCATCGGGCTGCTGGAATTAGATTCTGGGAGAGTTGAGGGCCGGATTTTAATCCTTTGAATAAAAATATATGCCTTACCATGGAACGGAAGGCCAAGCTTAAGAATAGCCGTATCACCAGCCTTCACTCGCCTATGATACGGCTATTCTTATTATTAATCGTAGGTTAGCTATGGGAGATCGACTAGTTAATTCTTAATGAACAATCACTTAGAAAATATCAAAAACGAACCTGGTAGTGTAATCGCTGCAGTAATAAATTTTGTGCAATCTCCCAATAAGTTATTCGGAGACGGGCTGCTATTTGTAGAAGCATTGATATTAACGCTAATCAGTGTTTATGCAGTTCGCCTCATAGGAGTACCGGAGCCTGGCTTAATTGGCATAGTTTTGGCATCGGCAGCTATGACTCCGAGACTGAATCAGATACTTGAATTAAACCGTGCGCGGATATGGAGTGGTGAAGGTAACGGTAGGCGTGTCAACCTAGCAAGCATGATTTCTGGGCTGAGTCTTTTTTCGGGGATGTTTGTGGCATTTATGGCAATCGGGATCGTAAGCAGCGACGCAGTACTCATAAAGGATTTTAATTTCATAGTAACTCGCATTCAATTGGATACTAATACGGTGTTATCCCCTGAGAGATTTTCTCAAGGCGTGAGTATTTTTCAGCATAATCTATCAGTGCTAATAACCCTTGCATTGATGTCGTTTGTATATAGATCTCTTGGGGCTATGTTTGCTCTCGGTTGGAACGCAGGTGTGTGGGGAGTGACGATAGTGTTGTTTATGGGTGGGGGCCGTGATACTGAACTGAATACTGTTGTGTATGGGACCATGATCTTAATAGCGATAATCCCTCATCTAATCGTCGAGGCCGCGTCATACCTAATAGGTGCACTTGCCGCGATATTTCTTTCACGAGGGCTTACCATCTATAGGCTAAATGACACGAGGTTAAACAGGGTTATGTCTGCTGTTGGGGTTCTTGCAATATTGTCGGTGGGGTTGCTTGTCTCAGGAGCCCTACTGGAAAACTACTTCCCAAGGTTAGTACTTGAGTCAATTTAATGCTTGATTGATACTTCGGTAAGGACGTGCGGTATTTAGGGTTGCGTGGGTGATGCGAAAATATTCAAATCGCCCACTAGATATAATAAAGTGGACTCGAAACGACTTAGTACATGACACAGAGATAGGTAATAAAAATCTTCGCTTATTTAGGAGATATTTGGATTTGGCCGTTTGTGAATCATGCCAAAACCTAGTCGATAAAACTTGGGCATTTTGCAGGTTCTGCGGGAACCAGATTGTTAATAAAATCCGGTTCAGCGATTTGCTGGCGTCTGATGTATACACATCGTCTTCAATTCTTACATCTGAAGAAGAACCGAGTAACGATGCAGTGGTTTTGGTAGTCGATTTACAGGATAAACAGCATTTATTAAATCAGCATCTGGATATTGATTCTCATCAAGTCGCTTTAATCCGAGGGAAGGAGACGGCGTGGACCCACCTAACCCATGGGCTGCATTACCTCAAAGAGGTGCAAATCGATCAAATCGAACGGCTGGTTTTTGTTGATAGAGCCCCTCGATATATCGAATACACAGTTGAAAACTTATTATCGAAAGATCCATTACCGATTACATTAGTATGCCAAATGGAGCTGAAAATATCTGATCCTGTGACAATGGCTAATTACTTGGAAATTGAACCACAGATTCTTACCGTTCATGACATAAAGCATCTGATGTTGTCGGAAATAGAATCGTTCGCTATTGATTTCTTTGATAATGAAGTGATTTCAGGATCATCCGATGATTCTAAGCTTGCAAAAGAATTTGAAACCCAATTAACGCGAGTCATTGCTCCCGTGAGTAACGGTTATGGATTAACTATCAGCCAAGAATTGTCAGTAGAGATTTATAGAGAAATATGGATTGAAGACTCTGATAATTCGGTTTTAGATAAGGTCTCGTCAACAAGAGAAATTTCTGCAGCTGTGGTATCGGAATCCCCGTCCATATCTGGGTCCTCTCTCCTGGCTTTAACCGAAGAAACAATCATTGCATATCCTGTCAGGCGAAGAGCATCCATTTTGAATATATTGCGGGTGAAGGTTATATCCCGGCAATATTCTTTGTCAGATGGGCACGCCCGGCTGGTTGATTTGATAGAGTCCATAGATTCTGAACAAATTATATCCGCGGATCTGATAGACGAAATATTTGGGTCAGTTCAAGGGTTTATAGGTGATACTGATAAGGCGAATGCTCTGTTACTTAAGCGCTTGGAACTAGAGATAGAGCATGAACGCATACGGATTTCCCTGATCCATCAGTATGGATTGAGTGACGAGCGACTCGCTTTAGAAGATCGAAAATGCGGAATAGAGGTCCAATCTATATGGGAGATCGAGCGAGACAAGATCCTATTATCGATTGATCATCGGCGAGAGATTTTACGTTCGGGTAATAAACAAGAACTTGAACAACAAACGCCGATCCCACCGGTTGTTAATACCAATATAGTAGATCTGGGCCTGGAATGGTACGCGCGTTATAAAGAAATAAAAAGAGAAGACTACGCCAGCCTGGCTAATTCTGATCTAGATATTCAGCATAAAAAAGCCATGTTGGATATCGAACGAGAAGCCGCGTTATTATCGATTAAATTAAGAGAAAAGGAAGAAGAGCACAAGCGTAAGTTAGCGGAAATAGAAGCTTTATCCAAGGCAGGGATTGAAACTTTGATAGCTTTCGCTGGCCCTGAACAAGGGGAGTTGTTGCTTCAACTCGCTAAGACGCGGTCTTTGCGAGGATATACCCCAGAACAAATTTTGGCGCTACAAGGAACTGATAGCTTGAAGATGGAAGGGGCTGTCCGCGAAATTGGAATGGCGTTAGCTGTAAACGGTAAAGAGTCGGAGTTCTTAAACTTTAGTGGTTCACCTGACAATCAGAGTGTCGCAACGTTGAGCAGGAGTATTGCGGAATCCATAGATACAGTTAGAAACAATCACCTGGTAGCCGGAGGCATTAAAAGACACGCTAATGGAGCTACTAACTTATTGCCTCCAGCTTCATCTAGTCATGAAACCATGACCATACTGTTCAGTGATATTAAAGGGTCTACAGAGATTACGGATAGACTTGGTGACATCGCTGCCCAGGAGTTGTTTCGAGAGCATAACAATATTGTTAGAGAACAGGTAACGGTGTTTCATGGGTATGAAATAAAATCTATGGGCGATGGTTTTATGCTGGCATTTCCGAGTGCATTGAATGGAATTCTATGCGCTATAACGATTCAGAAGATGCTACGGGAATATAACCAATCAATCGAAAGAGAGTCTATCTTAGTCCGAATGGGCTTACATGCTGGAGAGGTCATTCGAGAGAACCAAGATTATTTCGGTAGGAACGTTATTTTAGCTTCACGGATATCATCTCACGCGAGAGAGAATCAAATTCTGGTATCGTCAATATTGAAAGAAATGACTACTAGTTTTAACGAGTTGGAATTTGAAACTCCTTTAGAAATAACGCTTAAAGGTCTTCCGGGAAATACGTTGGTTTATCCGATTAATTGGTAGAAATTCAATTTAAAAAAGTCAAACAGATTTTAAGTTTTATAGAAAAGATAATTCGTTTGTTATGTCGCTCATATATTTGTACATATTCCAGTCAGAAATATTTTGAGATATGACAGGTATATATTGTTCAGTTTCTTTGTCTAAAATTGCTACGAATGGTGAACTTAATGGATAGTCGTTTGGACAAAGAAATACTAGTTCTTGCTTCTCTCGTTTATCACTAGTAGCTCTTACGCGGCATCTACCGTCTTCGCCTTTAGTCACTAGAACGCTTAGCTTTTGATCTTGTAGCCTTGCTACTTCGTCATCTAATCGTTCTCGACCTGTTCGCGAGTCATACCAAAATGTCTTGAATAATTCGTTGGTTATTGTGCAATCGCCGTGGGATATTTCCCAATCTATCCGATGAGCAGAACCGTCGCGGATAATAAATGGGGATATTGTTACGTTGCTATCGGTTAATGAGCATATGGGTGTCAAGAGTTCATTTAACCCTATGTTTGTACTGGAGATTTCGTCCATAGCATTTATGATATCGCCCTGGCTGGGACTAGGGTATTCACTAGGGTGTTTGTGCCACAATCCGAGATAGTTCACACCGAAGTACTCATATAGAAGGTTTAGAGTTTGTTGAGCGTAATCTGTATCTTTGGTGAAGTGATGTTTTGAACTGTTCCAAATCAACCCTGGTCCAGAACAGTGAGTTACGATTGTGCACGAATCAACCCGCACCCCAACAAGTATCCCACCGGTTTCCTTATCAGGGCTGCGTCTGCATTCAATTTCAATCGTTTCGATCACGTCTTGTGAAATTGAATACTTATTCATAATCGCTTCTGTCTAATTCTTCGATATTTGGAATCATTCCACACGTTCGGCAATCGGGTACTTTGGGGACAGTTACGAAATATCTAGATAAAGGTGTACCAAATAATGGTCCATCGCTCGGTTTAGCTGAATTGACCCAAATAATCATTTGGTCATCTGGATTGTTGAAAATGGGTATTTCTTCTTCACTTAATGCTGATAGAGCTATGCGCACATGTAAATTAGCTATAAATCCAACATCTATGCCCAGGCCAGGTTCATGAGGTATGTCGGGTTCATCAGTGTAATCTCCACCTAACGCTATAGACATCGTTCCGGAAGTATTTGCCAGACCGTGACGAACGCATGCGTAACAGCCGCCACGGTCTGGAGTGACAAGCACTACTTCTCCTGCGAATGCACGTTCATACACGCCACCGTAAACTGCGGTAACTTGCTTTGATACACAGGCCTCATTGATCATATATTTGGACATTTCGTTGTCCGTGGCCACGAACACTAGATCTACAGAATCAACAATGGCTTCTAATAACTCCGTCTGATCTGTTACATCAATCTCGTAACATTCGATGACAGCGGACGAGCTATGTTGAAGAATCTTGTCCCTGATTGCTCTTGTTTTCCAACGCCCAATATCATCTGAACCACATGTATGGCGAGATATGTTTTCCACCTGCAACCTATCAAAATCAACAAGAGCGAATGATCCAACTCCGGATTTAGCTAATTCGACTGCTCCAAACCCACCACCGCTTCCAAGACCAATCACAGCAACTTTCTTGTGTTGCATCTTGGATACGTCGACCAGAGGTATTATCCGGTCAAAAGCTCGAGATGGCTTACCTATCAATTCGACAGAAAGTAGAGTTTTCGTGGGACCATTTGGATGTAGGTAATAACCTGATATTGGATTCGAAGCTTCTAGGTCAAAGGTTAATAATAAAAAGGGAACGGTGATTTCGAGTGACTCAAATAAAGAATTATCTGAAATCGAACTATATTCCTCTCCGGCAACTAGGCAAGGTAACAGGTGGGGTATGTTGTGATATGAGTAGGTGTTACCAGAATCGATGAGTTCCAAACGAATGTGACCTTCATCAGGTCTAAATAGCCCAATACATTCTGGCCATAGCTGGGCTTCTGATAGTGAGGAACCGTTAATTCGCTCGACGAGTTGACTTTGTATGTTCTCGGAGATTACTAGTATTAATTCAGCAGGATCATTTAGTTCCATAAATTGATTCTATGTATATAAAAGCAAGTTAGTCGTTGGCAATAGATCGAGGTAGGTTAATACTCGTATTTATTAATAGGCGGGC